>OQVQ01000013.1_pt1 | contig 78087 bp, 47 predicted proteins | sample 1691491 | NCBI WGS metagenome assembly OQVQ01 (sample SAMN03418252, study PRJEB22391) | human gut metagenome | biome: human-gut; feature: organic feature; material: feces | host: Homo sapiens | place: Tanzania | collected 2013-01
ACTTATTGACAATCAATGGCACGTTTTCGTAAAAATGACTTTTTCAAGTGGACTCTTTACTCAACTTTCGCAAACAATAAACAGCCCCTCAGTCCACATTTCCGTGGAGAAGAGAAAATATCAACAGACAAAAACAAAGAAAAAATAGAAAAATATATTTGTTTGTTTTTATCTGTTGATATTTTATTACTTGATTAGCAGTGTGTTATCCACCTGCGACACTTCAGTTATTACTTGATTATTTTCTTTCCTCTATGGATAACAATGCCATGATAATCACGTCCCACTCGCTGTCCATTGAGATTATAGTATGTAGAGTCGTCACTCGCAGGAAGTAGGATTTCCTGCTTAATACCTGTGGATTCATCAGTATGACGCACAAGTTTGACATTGCCCAAAAGCGTTTCCGCCATTCCTCCTGTCGGCTTTGCCACAATCCATTTGAGAATATGATTGCCACCCGACTTCAGTTCAAAGTCAAGGACATAGTCGGTTGTTTCGATAATGCGTATAGATGATCCATTGTCGGATATTGCAACCTTAGGAGTGGAGACAAGTTTTGCCACCTGATTATTGCCAGATGTGAGGACTACGGCAGTCACAGTCTGCATACTCTTGTATCCTACAGTGGAATAAGAGAGCGTATATTTGCCAGCATCAAGGTCGAGACGATACTCTGGGTCTTCTCCATAACTGACATATCCCGCGCTTTTGGTACTTGAGCGGTAATAGAAAGCATACGACATCATACCTTCAGCATTGAATCTCATCAAGCGTGGACCAAGACTATAGTTGCCAGATTTGCGCACATTTCCATTTTCATCTTTTGACTGCCATCCTGTAGGAATGCAACCAGAGCCATACATATCGAAATCGTCAGCAAACACTTTTTCCACGTTTTCCTCCGTATCAGGCAAGTCCTCGCGGGCTGATGTCTTTACAAAGAGAAAGGTATTGACACTATAAGGTTCCAAAGTTACATCCACCTCGTGAGTTTCATCTGCCATATTGATGGCAGAACGCTTTGCATCAAGCGTCTCGGTGGTCACTATATGCTGTCCTCCCTTAGTATTGAAAGGCAAAGAAACGTTAGTGGTATAGGTATCAGCAGATGGATTTATCATCATTACGACGACGCTATCGCCTGTAATAGAGAGGTAAGCAGACGATGAGAGTTTGCCACTGGCATCATTCAGACCATGATGGATGCGCGTAGTGCCAGAGACATATTTGGCATACTGCGAGAGAATCCAGCCTCGCTTGGTAATCTCATTGTCTTTGGTGCCAAACTTTCCATCTCCGAGACAACCATAATAGCGTTTCAGAGAATAATGCACCCATGCACTCATATTGGCAAGCATTGCGTCATTGATGCTTTTTGCAAAAAGGAAACCGTCTGTCTTCCAGTCTATGTTCGGACCATCGTTTGCTCCATTGTTCTGCTGACGCTCATTGATAAGAAACTCTGTCATCCACACTTCCTTACCTTTTTGCGCAGCAAGAGGATAAGCAGAGCCATCCCATCCATAGAAGTGACCACCTACTATGTCGAGATTACGGCACGCTTCCTCATCATTGAGGATTGGTTCGTGGAGGTTTTTGGTGAAATGAATAGACTCCGGTGCTATCACCTTGCATTGAATCTTAGAACCATGCAGGCGAAGAAACTCTGCCAATTCCTCACCTGTCCAGTTACAACTGGAGTAACTTGGACTCCAATCTGGCTCATTCTGTATGGAGACAGCATCAATTTTCAAGCCTTGCGACCTCATGTATTTATAGTAATCATTGAGGTAAGTAGCCCAATCTCCCCAATGAGAGGTAAGCAGTTTGCCTCCGTTGCCTGTCTGATTATTATTTTTCCATGATGCAGGAGGCGACCAAGGTGATGCAAAGACGTAAGCCTTATACTTCTTAGCACGGCGAATATTTGCCACGCCGCTGTTCCATAGATTCTTGTTGTCGGATATATATACTCGCAGGATATTAAGTCCAAGTTGGTCATCACCCTTACCAAAGAGCTTGTCCATCTCGGAATCTCCAAGCCAATACTGCCACTGAGGACTTGGAGAAAATCCACCGAAGCCAGCGACGTGCTGATATTTTACTCTCTGATCTATCGTAATGCTTGCCTTTTTCACATCTGCCATTGATGAAAGACAAAGCATCAAGGCTGTAATCGTAAGTAGATATTTCTTCATTTTTGTAATAAGAAAAATAGTTTTAGGATTGCATGTCATTTTTCACAACATATACTTAGTGTATCAATTTGAGAACACAAAATTACCATTTTTTTTCAATCCCCAAAACCTTTACACTTCTAATAGTATGACAATCAGTGGGTATGGCATAAATGAAAAAGTATTTGTTACAACAGAAAAAATGCGTAGCAGTTAAATCGATTTTTTTTATTTGGCTGTCTCTTGACATTGTGGCTTGTAGCTATTGTGTGACACTGCAAATAAGCATTTGTGAAAGCATAGCTTTTACCTCCTAATAACATAGCTTTTACATAAAGCCTCCCTCTTATCTTCTGTAAGGGGGAGGCTATATACGTTCTTCGTCTTGAGTCTCTTACTCAAGAGAGGTCTCTGTAACCAGCCTCCCCCTCACAGGAGGATAAGAGGGTGGGAGGACTTGTGGTTTCCTTTACTTTCTTATCATCTTCTTTCCGTTTCTTATCACGATGCCACGATAGTTGCCATTTACGCGTTGACCAGAGAGATTGTAAGTTCGTGAATTGCCTTGTGTGGCTTGGATATTAGCGATGCCGGTGGTCTCGGAAGTGATGTATGACTTCTCAGTGGTGAAGAAGAGCAAGATGGATGAAGCTTTGGCAGCACAGCGATAGACGAAAGAGTAAGGATACATCTTGCCGGATGCCGTCTTGATGGTGGAGTTCATCTCGATATTTCCCTCAGTGGTGTATTTGACGGTCATATCCACAGTAGAGCCATTCATGTCGCTGACGAAGGAGTCCCAATTGAAGTTACTGCTGAAGGCGAAAGGATAAGTCATGCTATTCTCTAAACTGTTGCCCTTGCTGTCCCATGCATAGTTGTCGTTGCGGAGCACGCAATACTCGGCATATCCTGCGCTTCCACGCTGAGAATTGGCAGCTACGAGCACCCAGTTTTCCCAGTTGCTGCCGTTTCCTGAATTATGGTTAGTGAAACGGAAGCGCGCTGAGTTACCCTTGTCGAGAGTATAGTAATCTGAGAACATAGACCAAAAGGCATTGGAGAAATCCTTTGCGCCACATTCTGGATAATAGTTAGCAGTGGTAGGAGTCACCACAGCGCCAGCATCCACATTGAGCTTATATGCTTTCTGGTAAGCGTAGCCATCCTTTTCGATAGACATAGTCATAGTGACGTCGCCATTGCCCGTCACCTTTCCGTTAGCAGACATAATGCTTTCATTGCTTGACGACCAGACTATCTTGGCTCCGAAGTAGCCCTTGGTAGGGAGAGTCTGAGCGGTAGTGACGGTCTTTCCGCTGTAGAAAGGCACGGTGGTCTTGTCGAGTGTGTATTTGATAGCAGCCTTATAGTCAGCCTTTGAGCACCATATATTCTGCTGATAAGTGAAAGTCTTCTGTCCGATAGTAAGGCTTCCGCTGGATGAAGAGCAAGCAGAGATGCAGAGGGCAGGGATGTCGGAATAGTCGATAGTCTGGCGGGCAAGCACACCTTTATATACTACGCCACCGATGGTGAGCGAGATAAAGTCGGTGCCAGCAGTGCGAGTCCATGTGCCAGTCGCGCTACCAGTAATCTTACCATCAGCAGTAAGCTCGATATCCACAGGGGTTTCGTAAGCCAAATTCTTTGTGTCCTGATTGTATTCATGGCGCATAAACTGATAGTTGCCAGGGATTGCGCTGTCAGGAATCGATGCCTTTGAAGCTATATCGTCATTGGTAATCGTCTCACCGGAGAACTCATAAGGAGCCGCCATAATCCATCCGTCCTGATTGAGGAAAAGCTGATGCACGCGTACTTCGTGGCCTTCATGACCTACAGTGGAACGAGTGTGATAGACTACGAATGATCTTCCCTTGTGGTCAGTTATGGCAGAGTTGTGTCCCTGCGCTATTTCAGCATAAGGCATGAGTTCCCATTTGTATCCACCCATGAGGAGCATACCGCGCGCATCTCTTGCAGTAGCACTGTAGTTCATCACGTATGAGGTGTAGATGGCAGATGTGCCGTATGGATCCTTGTAAGGTCCGTCAGGCTTTTCAGAGCGGAAAATGCGCATCTGGTAGCCTCCAGTGGTCTCCAGACCACCGTATGACATAAAGAGATAGTAGTATTTTCCAATCTTTTCGATGTAGCTTGCTTCGCCGGAAACATAGTAGCCACCGGCAATTTTCTTTCCGAAATAAGCGTCAGAGGTAGTGGCTTTGCCTGAACCTACATTCTGGAATTTGTATGAATAGTCGCGCAGACCATTCTCTTTGTTGAGGCGGAGCATGAAGATACCGCCGCTCCACGAACCGTAAGACATCCACAGATTGTCGTCATCATCATAGAATACGCAAGGATCGATGCAGTTAGGCCAGTAGTCCCCGTAAGTGCCGCTCGGATTATATCTTGCAGGGAGCGAAGTGCAACCTGTGGCAATGGCGAGGTCTGTCTTCTTCCAGTCGTCGGTCTTGGTGAAACCATTGTGGTCCCATTTGCCGGCAAAGCCAGAGAATACGACAGGTCCCTGATATTTCCAAGGGCCTTCAGGAGAGTCGGAAGTGAGGCAAACAATTACAGAACACCAATCATTACTATTGATACTCATATACATACACCATTTCTTCATGGTCTTGTTATAGACTACATCTGGCGCCCATTGATTGCCTTTGATGGTTCCATTCTTGCGTTGCCAGTTGTGAGCATTAAACGGACCGAACGTCACCTCTTTGCCATTAAGGTCTTTTACCTTTGTGATAGCATGGTTGTTGTATGCACTTGCGCAGTTTATGCGGTTGCCATTTGTATTACAGAAGAGCGAATTGGTGGCGGTAGTGGAGCTCTCATTCGCTCCCCAAGTGGTCCATTGCTGATAGTTCTTCTCAGCAGTAGTCTTTCCATGTCCGAGGTGAGAACCGTATATGTAATAGACAGGGTTTGACGGATTGGTGATGTTATCCACGAAAATAGAAGGGTCGTGGCAGAGATTTCCCTGACGAGCGATGCTCTTTAGTGTGTAAGCACTATTCAAATCAGCATCCGTCAAAGTGTTTTGCGCCAGCATAGATGCGGAGGCGCATCCTAAGATAGAGAGTAATGCAAATCTTAATTTCATAACCTTTCATTTATAAATGATATGGCGGGGAAGGCACGGAATGCACCTTCCCCGCAGTATATAGACAGAAAATGATTATCTGCGGCGATATTTAGCTCTTGCTTTAGCTCCAGCAGCCTTCTCTACAGCGAAAGGAAGATCGAATACGAGGTGAGCCTTTTCGATAGTAAGCTTGAAGTAGAGGTCGTCTGGATTGATAGTGTTGATACCAGTATAGGTCTGGGTATAGGTCACGCCATCATTGCCAAGGATTGTTGCAACGACATTGGCAGTGCCATCACCGACGTTAGTCACAGAGACATTTACCTTTGCTCCATCCATAGCATTAAGCCATGCGCCCCAATCGGTCTGTGTGCAAGAATGTGTGCAAGCATCATATCCATTGCCCCAACCGAAGTTATCGGCACGCACTGCAGCATATTCACTAGTGTTAGTATTCTCTACAAGCGCTACGATAAAGTTGTTCCAGTTACTTGCGAGGTCGGTATAGTTGACAAATTGTGTTGAAACTGTCTTGCCAGAAGGTACATTAAATATCTCAGACTGCTCGCCAAAGAAAGCTGAAGTATTGTCTTCTTTACCTATAGTGGTGTCAAATTCGAGGTGAGCTTTTTCCAAAGAGAGGAAGAAACCGAAGTCATTAGCGTCTATTCCAGTAAGGTTATTGTAGCCCATGCTGTATTTATTGCCATTCAGAGCCACGATATCATACTTGATTTCTGCTGTTCCGTCACCATTGTTTGTGACATAGAGAGTCACCTTGGCTCCGTCCATGTCCGCAAGCCATGTAGCCCAGTTGTCAGGAGCACCGAAAGGAGTAGCACCATTATCGACGATTGTACCCCAACCGAAACAGTCTGAACGAACCACGCCATACTCTGTTCCAGCGCCATTTACCATGGCAACGAGGAAGTTATCCCAGTTGGCTGCGCCGTCAGTGTAGTTGGTAAACTTGACGATTTGTGTCTCATTAGGGCGCACCATTACGGTTTCTGATTTAGCACCAAAGAATCCTGTGCTGTTATCAGTAGCGCCAAGAGAGTTGCACAACTTATCTACTACATCAAATTCTGCCGTTGCGGTGATTGGCTTGTTGCAGTTTTCATTCTTGAAAGTCTTGTTGTAGATAGCTACAAGGGTCTTTTTGCCAGTCTGATTCATATCAGGAATAGCCACGAGACCAAGTTCAGAAGCAGGTATTACCTTAGTTATACCAGTCTCATAGGTTACAGTAGCCGAGATATTAGCCATCGCATCCTCAAGAGAAGTGCCAGCCAAAACCTTCTTAGGCACTGACTTCAGAACCATAGACTCAGGCTGTTTGTCCTCAGCAGAGGTGAAACCACCGATAGGCTCGATGTTGGACTGGAGGAAATTGAGGTAAGAACCTTCTGGAGTAAAGAATACGCGGATGTTATTATTGCTCTGATCAGCATTAAGATTTACGAGAGGAGTAGCCTGCTTGTAAGTCTTTGTCACTGTGCCGTTAGTCATTTTCACGGAGAAAGCATTAGGATCAGAACGGTCAACGCTGACAATTACAGTGCCACCGAGCTTAGATACGCCCTCATCAGTATCAGTTGAGAATACGAGATTACTCTCTATAGCACTTCTGTCGATGTAATCACCCCATTCGGAGTTACCGCTTGGCTGTGTGTCGAAACGGATAACACCATATTCTGTATTAGCACCACGATCGCCATCGCTACAGATAACCATTGCGAAATTCTTGTATGTATTTGCTGCATCAGGGTTAATGTTCAGGTTGAACACCACATTCAGCACTTGTCCATCAGGAATGACGTAGTATTTAGAGAACTCTGACCACCATCCAGTGCTGAAATCAGTGGCACCAACAGTATAGACATCCTCTTCGCCATCAGGCATTACGTTGTCATCACCCTTTGATGCGTTGATGGAATCTATCTTTTCAGAAATCCAGTCAGGAGAGTTTACGCTGAAAATTTCTCCTCCTTCGCATGATGTCAATGCAGTCAAGCCCATTGTGGCAAGGCAAAAGACAGATGCAATTTTATTTAGGTATCTCATTGTTTTATCGTTTTTGTAAGTAGGTGGCGGAGGAATTATCCCCGATTTTGCCCACCTACTTATGGTTATTACTTAGTAAGATCTACTACAGGGTGAACCTTCCATCCTTTACCGAAGAAGTATTCAGAGTTGTCAGTACTGCTGTTGGCAGAGTTGCCGACGAGGTTAGGGTTCTTATTCATTGTGCCCTGTGAGATAGGAAGGAACTCATGTCCTGGCTTATATGTGTCAAATCCAGACTTGATTTCGCTGTCTGCATCCTTGTCGGCATATTTTACGCTTGCCTTAATGGATATTGGATCATTCTCTACATAGTTGTGGATACGAGCTGCATTATGCTCTTTCAACTGCTGCAGACGTCCTGCATCGTAATAGAAGCCCCAACGAATGAGGTCGAAACCACGGCCAAACTCACATCCGAGTTCCTTAGGGCGCTCTACATTAGCAATCTGTTCGAAGAGCTTATCAGCGGTATTAAAGTCTGAAAGCTTGAGGTTTGCCAGTTCTGCACGGTTACGCACCTTATTGATCCAGTCGATAGCCTGCTGAGTAGGGCCGTTTACCTCGTTCTCACACTCTGCTGCGAGAAGGAGAATGTCGGCATAACGGAGCATACGGAGGTTGATACCACACTTCAATCCGGTCACTACCTTGTCGTAGATGCCAGTACGAATGTTGGTGTATTTAGCTATTGGCAGTCCGCCATTATTGTTATTAGTGCGTAGATTCTGTGCTTCGGTGACTTTAGTGCAGTAAGCAGCGTTGCCAAACTCATAGCCTTCCCAGTCATTTTCGTAAGTGCAGATAGTCCAATAGAGGCGTGGATCGAGCTTGCCGGAGGTGGTACGCTCTGCCTTAAAGAGGTTATAGAGCCAAGGAGAAGCAGAGAGGTCAGCCCATCCACCGAATGAACCTGGGCAGAAGTTACTCTCCAGAGCGTGTGCCTGAGAAGCATTGATAGAGGTGTTGACAGGAGTCCATTCGTCATCCACGCCCTGAGTGCCGTAGTCAAGGAACTGTACTTCAAAGATAGACTCAGCATTATTCTCATAGGCAGAGCCTTCGCGGAAGTTGTCTCCGTAATTTTTTACGAGGGAATATTTGCCATATTTCTGATTACCATTGTCCTCAGAACTGAGCACATCCTTCAGTACAGCGAGAGCTTCGTCGTACTTATGACGCATCATCAGAGTGCGCGCATAGTATCCAGCTGCAGCTGCAGCAGTGGAACGACCCTTTGCCCATTCACCGCCCTTTTCGCGAGTAGGGAGAAGTTCCATAGCTTCCTTGAAGTCTTTCTCCACCTGGTCGAGCACTTCATCATAGCTATTGTTCTTCTTATAGAGTCCATCGAGAGTGGAGTAGTCAGAATAATTGGTGATGAGAGGTGGGTTCTGATAATAGCCTACGAGGTTATAGTAAGACAAACCGCGGAAGAAGAGTGCCTGACCCTTGATAGCTTTCACCTTGTCAGTCATCTGCATATTGTGCTCTTCGATTTTGGAAGTCACGAAATTGCAGACATTGAGCACGTAGAACCATTCGCGCCAAGGCCACATAGTCTCCTCATTAGTGACAGGAGTATTGCAATCATCCACGCCGAGATAGTTCCAAGTCTGTGATGAGTTCCACACTTCGTCGCCGCGAGTGATGTCGTATGTATATCCTACACGAGCGTAAGAACCCTCCATACGGATACGTTTGTAAGCACCTACGATACATTCCTCAAGGTCGTCAGCAGTAGATCCGTATGTGCCAGTGGTCTGCTGGTTAGGGTTTGTCAGGTTCAACTTGTCCTCACAAGAAGTGGTGAGAGTGCCAATACCTAACAATATGGCTAATGTTAATTTATATGGTTTCATAATATAAGTCTGATGAATTAGAATGTGAAGAGAATACCTGCCATGAAGCTCTTAGCACTTGGGAAAGAGCAGAAGTTGTAGCCAGGAGTAAATACACCGCCAGCGAAATCGACATTGTAGCCCTTATAGCCGGTGAAAGTATGGAGATTCTGTGCAGAAACGTATGCACGGACACCACTTACTACGCCCTTGAACCATTTGTTAGGGAAGTTATAACCGAGTTCTACGTTAGCTATCTTCCAGTAAGCGGCATTCTGAATCATGCGGTCGCTGAAGTAGTTGTTCCAAGCCTCGCCGTTGCTTGTGATGTAAGTACGTGGAGTGTTTGAGAGATAAGTAGAGCCATCCTCTGACCATCTGTTTGCTTCGAGCATGCTAACTGCCTTGTTTGAGTAACCGTAGCAAGAAGTCAAGCTGTTCTGCAAGTCATCAGTAACGTGGAAATTGAGAGCTCCGTATGTAGAGATACTGAGGTCGAAGCCCTTATATTCGAAGTGTGCGCTGAGACCGAAGTTTACCTTTGGCAGACCGCTACCGAGCACTACCTGGTCTTCAGAGTTGATGACACCATCATTATTGACATCCTTATAGAGGCAGTCACCGATGTTCATGCCTTCCTGAGTGATAACTTCTCCTTTGTCATTGATGTGATTGTCGATGTCTTCCTGGGTACGTGCAATGCCTTGATATACATATCCATAGAACTGACCTACCTCATGTCCTACTCTTGTGATGTAGGCACCAGTGATATATTCCTTAGTACCGAAACCGAGAGATGTCACCTTATTCTTGAGAGTAGAGAGGTTTGCAGAAACCTCAAACTTGAGAGGGTGGTCGTGATTGCGGTAAGTAGCAGAGAATTCAAAACCGCTATTTTCCATAGAAGCGGCATTCATAGTAACGGTCTCATTATCTACACCGGCATTAGCAGGCACTGGAACAGCGTAGAGAAGGTCTTCTGATACATTCTTATACCATTCTGCAGTAAACTCCAAACGATTGTTGAAGAGAGCGAGGTCGATACCTACGTTAGTGCTCTTCTTCTTCTCCCAAGCGATGTTCTCGTTGATAAAGTTTGACACAGCAGAGCCATACACCACGTTGTTGCCGAAGTTATAGACGAGGTTGTTGCGGTTCATAGTGCCCTGGAACTGGTATTCACCGATGTTTTCATTACCGAGCACACCATAACTTCCGCGTACCTTGAACATATTGATGATGTCATGGCTGATAGGGAAGAAGCTTTCCTTGTCAAAACGCCAGCCTGCAGAGACAGAAGGGAATGTCTCCCAGCGGATGTTCTTGGAGAGACGTGAGCTGCCATCGCGACGTATTACGCCAGAGATGAGATACTTACCGTCGAAGTCATAGTTGAGACGTCCGATGTAAGAAGCCAGTGCGTGCTTTGTCTCCGATGACTCTGAGTGAGTAGTCTTAGAGTTTTGAAGTTGTAAATAATAAGGTTCTGAGAGGTTAATGCCCCATCCAGTGAGTGTATTTGAGTTTTCTTCTTCGTATGTCTGACCAGCAACGAGGTTGACATGATGCTTGCCGAATGTGCCGTCATAGGTGAGAATATTCTCTATGAGGGCATCTGCGTATGTGCGAGATTTCTTTGTCAGTCTTTCATTTGACTTGTCGAGATATACTCGGTTACTCTGAATCCAAGCAGGAATCCATGTGTGATCCTGTGCATGAGTCTTGCTATAGGAGAGGTTTATCTTATAATTGAGCTTATGATTCTTACTCTTTATGCCCAGCATATCCAGCAAATCCACGTCAGCAGAAGCAGTTCCTACAAAGCGATCCACGAGAGTGTTACGCTCCATGAGATTGTTTACGAGAAGAGGATTGGATGCAGAGATGTCCCCATGGATATTATCATAATATACACCATATCCATAGGCATCATAGCGGAATGAATTTGCAGCGCCTACAGTACCGTCGAGCACCCATGTAGAGTTATTGTAAGCCTTGATGGTAGGCTGCATGAGGAGTGTGCTGCGGAGCACATTACTCACGTCTCCGTAAAGACCCTGGACGTATTCATTGGCATTGGAAATAGCCATATTGTCCTGGTCGGAGTGAGAATACACGAGACTGGTGCGGAACTTCACAAACTTCACGTCCATAGTATTGTTGACACGAGCAGTGAAACGCTCAAAGTTAGGGCCAGCACCCTCAAGTGTTCCTTTCTGTGAGAAATAGTCGAGACCGATATTATAGGTGTTGTTTGCACCGCCACCGCTGAGGTTTACGTTATGATTCTGGCGTACACCAGTCTTGAATACCTCATTAAACCAGTCTGTATTTGTATCATCCATAAACTGATACTTACCTGTCTCTTCATTCAGTTTGTATCCTCCTGGGATAGGAGTGTTAGAGTTGAGGCAAGCCTGACCGAGGTATTGGCTATATTGGTCAGCGTTCATCACGTCGAAAACGCCGTCAGAAATTTTGTCAATACCTATATATCCTTTATAATCCACCTTAAGAGGCTGCTCTTTCTGACCATTCTTTGTGGTGATGATAATCACGCCATTGGCAGCACGCGAACCATAGATGGCTGCTGCGGAAGCATCCTTAAGTACCTGAATAGAAGCAATATCGTTAGGAGAAAAGTCGCGAATGGTGGTTCCCATTGGAACGCCGTCAACGACATAGAGTGGAGCTTGAGCACCGAAAGTGCCGATACCACGGATTCTTACTGATGGGTCTGCGCCCGGCTGACCGTCGGATGTAATCTGCACACCAGCCACCTTACCCTCAAGCATACTTGAGATATTAGAGTGGGATACCTTCTTCATCTCGTCTGCATTGACGATAGAAACGGAGCCTGTAAGGTCGGCTTTCTTCTGTGTACCGTAACCTACTACTACGACTTGGTCGAGTATTGTCTCGTCAGCGTTGAGCTGTATCTGCTCGATAATGGCGCGACCGCGCACTGCTACGTCCTTATCCTGATAGCCTACGTAGCTCACTACGAGCACGGCATTTGAAGAAACGGAAATCTGGAAGTTACCATCAATGTCGGTTACTGCACCAGTGCTGGAATCTTTCACCTTGACAGTAGCACCGACAAGCGGTTCGCCATTCTGGTCAACTACTTGTCCCTTGACCGTAATAGTCTGGGGCGCATGGGCTACAGCTGCCATCAATGGGGTAGGGCAAACGCTAAGTCCGCCTCCCATGATGCTGAGTCCCAACATCATTGAGAATAGTTGCTTTTGCATCTTGAATTTGTTTTAGTTAGTATAATGATTAGTTAATAATCGGTTGTAATAATGTATAATAACAGAATAATCTGACTATTCCAATTATGACACGGTCCACACAGGATATTATATCTTGGAATATTGAAGTGGTGTAGTTAGTTTCGTTATATTATAATGATATTGAAGTTAGTGAATGCAAAGTTATATTTTTTTTTAATATTCCAAAGAAATACTGAGAAAATTGTAAAAAATACAATTAAAAACATGCTTTTTTCAAAGTGTATGTGTCAATATTACACTTTTATGCTTGCTTTTTCCCCTTTTTCCCCTTTTATTTTTTTCTCTGTTATTTATTTTTACTATATTTGCACTCGAAAGATAAAGGCATGGATTATCATGCTTCTTTCCTACTTATTAACAAAAATAGTTACACCTATTTATATATATATAATTAACTGCTCTAAAAAACTAACCCCAACATGAAAAAGAAATTATTCCTTGCTTCCTTGGCTCTTGCCTCGGCTTTAGGCTCTTTTGCCCAGAGCAATGAGATGGTCATACAGACCAAGAAGGTAGGTGCTCCTATCCAGAGCACTATGTACGGTATCTTCTTTGAAGACATAAATTACGCTGCCGACGGTGGTCTCTATGCCGAGATGATAAAGAATCGCTCATTCGAGTTTCCTAATCCGTTTATGGGATGGATTCCTTTCGGAAAATTCCAGGTGCTGGATCAGGGTGGTCCGTTTGATCGTAACCCTCACTATGTGCGTCTCTCTGACCCTGGTCATCCGCACAAGCGCACTGGTATAGAGAATGAAGGATTCTTCGGAGTGGCTGTCAAGAAGGACGCTACTTACCGCTTCTCTCTCTATGCTCGCTGTCCGGAAGGCGGTAAAGCCGTGCTTCAGGTGCAGCTCGTGGATAATGATACAATGGGTGAACATCAGGAGTTTACCTCTGACGACATCAATGTGGAAGGCAAGGAATGGAAAAAATACACCGTCACCATCAAGTCGCGCAAGACTATGGACGACGCTCATCTTCGCATATTCCTCGCTCATGCCAAGGGCGAAGACTTCTGGTCGCCAATCTCTTCCGTAGATATTGAGCACGTGAGCATGTTCCCTACAGACACTTGGAAGGGTCGTGAGAACGGTATGCGCAAAGACCTCGCTCAGGCTCTTGCTGACCTTCACCCTGGCGTATTCCGCTTCCCTGGTGGCTGTATCGTCGAGGGAACCGACTTGAATCAGCGTTATCAGTGGAAAAACTCTGTAGGTCCGGTGGAAAACCGTCCGCTCAATGAAAACCGTTGGGAGAATACTTTCCCTTACCGTCTATATCCTGACTATCATCAGACTTACGGACTTGGCTTTTTCGAGTTCTTCCAGCTCTGTGAGGACTTCGGTTGCGATGCCCTTCCTGTGATTTCCTGCGGACTGGCTTGTCAGTTCCAGAATGAGATAAAGGACGAGAAGACCTGCCACGTGGCGCTCGATGACCTCGAACCTTACATCCAGGATGCTCTCGATCTCATCGAGTTTGCTAACGGAGATGTGAACACTAAGTGGGGAAAAGTGCGTGCCGACATGGGGCATCCTGCTCCTTTCAATCTGCGATTCCTCGGTATCGGCAATGAGCAGTGGGACTATAAAGACAATCCAGCCTTCACCAGCCGACTCAAGAAATTCCTTGACGTGCTGAAGAAGAAGCACCCGGAAATCAAGTATATTGGCACTACTGGCCCTGACTCTGAAGGTGAAAAGTTCCGTATGCTCCAACCTAAGATGAAGGAAATGAAGGTGGACCTCTATGATGAGCATTTCTATCGCAATGAGAAATGGTTTACTGACTCCATCAACCGTCACCGTTATGACAACTATGACCGCAAGGGTCCAAAGATTTTTGCTGGTGAATACGCTTGTCATGGTAAGGGAAAGAAGTGGAACCACTTTAATGCTGCCCTTCTCGAAGCTGCTTTCATGACCGGATATGAGCGCAATGCCGACGTTGTCCACATGGCTACTTACGCTCCGCTCTTCGCTCACGTGAAGGGATGGCAGTGGCGTCCAGACATGATATGGTATGACAACCTCAATTCTTTCCGCACTTGCTCTTACTGGGTGCAGTATCTCTATTCTCACTATAAGGGCACTAATGTTCTCCCTCTCACTATGAACAAGAAGGTGGTGGCTGGTGATTCCGACCAGAATGGACTCTCTGCTTCTGCCGTTGTCAATAAGGCGACTGGAGAAATCTACGTCAAAGTGGCGAATATCAGTGACAAGGCACAGCCTGTAAAGCTCAATCTTAAGGGCATAAAGAAACTCACTTCTGGAAAGGTCATCACCCTTACAAGCAGTAATCCTATAGCTGAGAACTCCCTCAAGAACCCTGATCTCATCCGTCCAGTGGAGAAGGAAATCAGCGTTTCTGGTGCAGTGCTCGACACAGAGGTGCCTGCTTCCACTTTCGCAGTGTATGTTCTGAAATAAGACTTCATCTTTCCGTCTTTCAAGAAAAAAGGCAATAATAAGGACGGAAAAATAGAACAAAAACTCGATTTCAAAGCTATTGTTTTCCAATAGCGAAGCTTTCGCGTTGCAATAACATAGATATTACAGTGTAAAAGCATAGATATTACCCTCTAATAACTAAGCTTTTACACTGTAATATCTATGCTTTTGCAACGCTTTGATTTATAGATAGATACCAAGCCTTTATTTCTCTACCTCTGTAATCCGGGAAAATAGGACAATTTTCCCTTCTCGATAACCATAGAAATACCCCTCCATCCCCGCTTTTATCCCCTTCATCCCCACATATATCCCCATAAACAGCAAGTGTAACCAAAGGTCACGGTGCCAACGGCTTTTACCGTTGGCTTGTCCTTTCCTCCATCCTCACTCCCAAGCAAATATCCCATCATTCGCCCAGAAGATATTACAAACACCTCAAGAAATAAGGGAAGAATGAGAAAAAACAAGAAACTAATTTGGCATTGACATTTTTTATTTGTAATTTTGTAGGCTCAAATAGATAAGTACTTTAAACATAAACTTATGAAACCTACACTTTTTCTACTCGCTGCAGGCATGGGAAGCCGTTACGGTGGTCTGAAGCAGTTGGACGGTCTTGGCCCTAACGGCGAGACTATTATGGACTATAGTATTTACGATGCAATCCAGGCTGGCTTCGGCAAAATCGTCTGGGTTATCCGAAAGGACTTCGAAGAGCAGTTCCGTACTCAGATTCTCTCTAAGTATGAGGGAAAAATCAAGTGCGAGCTTTGCTTCCAGAGCATTGACGCTCTGCCGGAAGGATTCACTGTACCTGAAGGTCGTCAGAAGCCTTGGGGCACTAATCACGCTGTGCTCATGGGTAAGGACATCATCAAGGAGCCTTTCTGCGTAATCAACTGTGATGACTTCTATAATCGTGACGCATTCATGGTAATAGGCAAATTCCTCGCAGACCTTCCAGAAAATGCAAAAGGACAGTATGCCATGGTAGGTTTCCGCGTAGGTAATACCCTTAGCGAAAACGGTACTGTAAGCCGTGGTATCTGCTCAAAGGATGCTAATGGCAACCTCACCACTTGCGTAGAGCGCACCAAGATTGCTCGTCTCGAAGATGGTTCTGTGGCTTATCGTGCTGACAACAAGGAAGATGGTGAATGGGTAGGCGTAGAGGAAAACGCCCCTGTAAGCATGAATATGTGGGGCTTCACTCCTGACTATTTCCAGTATTCTGAGGAATATTTCAAGGAGTTCCTTTCTGATCCTGCTAATATCGCCAACCTCAAGTCCGAGTTCTTCATTCCATTGATGGTCAATAAGCTTATCAATGACGGAACTGCTACATGCAAGGTGCTTGACACCACCAGCAAGTGGTTTGGCGTAACTTATTCAGAGGACCGTCCTGACACAGTGGCTCGTATTGCCAAGCTCGTAGAGGAAGGCGTTTATCCAGAGAAGCTCTTCTAATTCAATAGCTTGCTTCCACAGTCTCCTTTTTCTCACAGAAAAAACTAAATATGAATTTGAACATACTGAATGAGGCCGACTTGGCGCGGCTTCGTGATATAGTGGCCGAGGCTGAGCGCGTGCTTATCCTCGGCCATGTCAATGCAGACGGAGATGCTATCGGCTCATGTCTTACGTGGGCTGAATATCTCAGAAGACAAGGAAAGATAGCTAATATCGTAGTGCCTGACCAGTTTCCCGACTTCCTCAGATGGATGCCGGGCATAGAGCGTATTATTCGATATGATAAAGTGCCGCAGACGGTCGATAAACTCTTTGCTGAAAGCGACACAATATTCTGCCTTGACTTCAACACTCCTTCCCGCATTACTGATGAATTGGGCGAGAAACTCGTCGCTGCACCTGGGCGTAAGGTGCTCATTGACCATCATTTAGGTCCTGATGTGAATACTGTGCTTACCATTTCACATCCTGATATGAGTTCTACAGCCGAACTCGTATTCCGACTTATCCACCAACTCGGAGGATATGAGGACATGACAAAGAATATGGCTGTGACGGCTTACTGCGGAATGATGACTGATACAGGTGGATTTACATTCAATTCCACCCGTCCTGAGATATTCCTTATTATCAGTCTTCTGCTCGCAAAAGGCATTGATAAGGATAAGATTTACCGCAATGTATTCAATACATTCAGCCAAAGCAGACTACGTCTGACTGGCTATGTGCTATATGAAAAGCTCAATGTACTGGCTCCATTACACGCCTCATATTACGTTATTACAAAGGAAGAGCAGAAACGCTTCAATTACATCAAAGGCGATGCAGAGGGACTTGTCAATATGCCACTGCAGATGAAGGGGCATAGACTCTCCATCTCTTTGCGCGAAGACAGCGAGAAACATAATACTATATGGCTTAGCCTCAGAAGTGTCGATGACTTCCCTTGCAATGAAATGGCAGCTCGCTTCTTCAATGGAGGCGGACATAAGAATGCTTCTGGTGGCAAACTCTTCTGCTCTGTCGAGGAAGCTGAAAAGATAGTGATTGACGCTATACGCGCTTATTCCCACCTCTTGTAGGCTGGAAATCGTGGAAAAGTTGCCGATAGCTTTCATTTTCTTCATTTTAATTAACTGTTCGTTTTACGATATTTGCTCCTTTTTTCGTAACTTTGCACCCGAAACTGTGTAATATATTATAAATGAAAAAAATACTTTATACTTTATTGTGCGCTGTCGTTGCAGTCACAATGACTTCTTGTGACGATGTAGAGACATACGCAGAACAGCGTGATGCAGAGCGTGCAGCTATCTCCAAGTATCTTGTTGACCATAAGATTAAGGTGATATCAGAGAAGGAATTCCTCGCTAATGATACCACTACAGACGTATCAAAGAATGAGTATGTGCTCTTTGAGAGCTCTGGTGTCTATATGCAGATTGTCAATCGTGGATGTGGCGAAATCCTTAAGAAAGGCGAAAGTGCTGACGTGCTCACCCGTTTCAAGGAGTATAATGTCAATGGTGACTCTCTTCAGTTGACTAATATGAGTCTCACCACCGGCTATCTCTGCGATAAATATAATGTGAAGAATACCAGTGGTTCATTCACAGCATCGTTCGATACCAGGTCAAGCCTTATGTATTTGGCGTACAGCAGCGCATCTGTTCCTGCTGGATGGCTCGTACCGCTGTCATATATCCGCCTCGGACGTCCTGCTGAAGAAGGGGACGAAATAGCCAAGGTGAAACTCCTTGTGCCTCATGATCAGGGACATCAGTATGCCAGCAAGGGAGTATATGCTTGCTTCTACGAATTGTCTTACCAGAGAGGGCTCAACTAATCTTGCGCCTCTAAAATCCGATTTCAGCCCTGTGGGACTTGGACAAATCTCACATCGCCATACAAAAACGTAAATAGACATGACACTGATTAAATCAATTTCAGGCATCCGAGGTACTATCGGAGGTCCTGCCGGGGATACTCTAAATCCTCTTGACATAGTAAAGTTTACTTCAGCATACGCTACTTTCATCCGTAAGAGTACAAAGAATGCGTCAAACAAGATTGTTGTCGGTCGCGATGCGCGTATCTCTGGCGAGATGGTGAAGAATGTAGTCTGCGGAACATTGATGGGAATGGGATATGATGTCATAAATATCGGACTGGCATCTACTCCTACTACTGAGCTCGCAGTGACAATGGCTGGCGCTGATGGTGGCATTATCATCACTGCAAGTCATAATCCACGCCATTGGAACGCATTGAAATTGCTCAATTCTCGCGGTGAATTCCTTACCGCGGCTGATGGTAATGAGGTTCTCTCTATTGCTGAGGCTGAGGCTTTCGAATATGCTGACGTTGACCACATGGGCAAATATTCAGAAGAAAATTTCGACGACCGTCATGTGGAGTCTGTGCTTAATCTCAAACTTGCTGATGTTGAGGCTATTAAGAAAGCGCATTTCCGTGTAATCGTTGATTCTATCAACTCTGTTGGAGGCATTATTTTGCCAAAGCTTCTCGACCGTCTCGGAGTGGAATATACCTTCCTCAACGGCGAAGCAAATGGTGATTTTGCCCATAATCCAGAGCCATTGGAGAAGAATCTCGGTGGTATCATGGGCGAACTCGCAAAGGGTGGCTATGACCTTGGTATCGTAGTCGATCCTGATGTTGACCGTCTTGCCTTCATTTGTGAGGATGGAAAGATGTTTGGTGAGGAATATACACTCGTCAGTGTGGCTGACTATGTTCTCTCACATACTCCTGGCGCTACTGTAAGCAATCTGAGTAGTACCCGTGCTCTCCGCGATATAACAGAGAAGCATGGTGGTGTCTATACCGCAGCTGCTGTGGGTGAAGTAAATGTTACCACTAAGATGCGTGAAGTTGGCGCTGTCATTGGTGGCGAAGGAAATGGTGGAGTAATCTATCCAAAAAGCCATTATGGACGTGATGCCCTCGTGGGAATCGCTCTCTTCCTTTCTTCTCTCGCACAGAAGGGTGTGAAAGTCAGCGAACTCAGAAAGACTTTCCCTGAGTATTTCATTGCTAAGAATCGCATTGACCTTACTCCAACCACTGATGTTGATGCTATCCTCATGAAAGTGAAGGAGATGTTTGCTGCTCAAAAGGATGCTTCTGTCAATGATATTGATGGTGTAAAGATTGATTTTCCTGACAAATGGGTACACCTCCGCAAGAGTAACACTGAGCCAATCATCCGCGTTTATTCTGAAGCACACACCATGGAAGAGGCTGAAGCCATCGGCAAGCAGCTCATGGACGTAGTCTATTCCTTCCAGTAACCGAACGATAGAGCCACTGTGTCAGCCGCGTTACCGGCTGATATTCGCATAGATACAAACGAAAATACAGGAAAACAAAGAATTACTCTGTTTTCCTGTATTTTCATTTGTTGTAATGACCTTCCCGCAAAAGCATAAAAAAGAAGGAAATCTCCATAGGAAACTTCCTTCTTATCTTTCGAGCCTCTTGTCGGATTCGAACCAACGACCCCGAGATTACAAATCACGTGCTCTGGCCAACTGAGCTAAAGAGGCGGGTGGGCAGCTACTTACATCGCGCCGCTACAACCAACTACCTTTGCTACGTTCCCGTCCTGGAGGATTCGAAGGGAGCTGGCCGTGCAAGACTGCCCATGTTTTTGACCTGCGAAAGCAAGCCTTTCAAGGGGCGAAAACCAAGCGTTCTCAATGCTATTGCTGAGCCGTTTTTGATTTTGCGAGTGCAAAGGTAATGCTTTTATTTGAGAAAAAAGAGTAAATCTCAAACTTTTAACTTCTATTAACGACATTAGCAATACTCCTAACGCAATGCGAAAACACAAAAAAATACTTAAAATTAACCTTTTACTATGTAAAAACTTTCATTATATGATGCGTATATGACGAAAAATGAGTAACTTTGCAGAAAATATGTGCCTACCTATGGCATTGGTATAGTAATTAGAAAAATGATAACAAGAGAAGAATATAAACAGTTGAAGGCTTTCGCTCGCGTCGATGGAGCTATCCTCGGCGTGATTATGATGGCCACTTTCATGGCATTCGTACATAGTTTCACGGATGCTTTCTGGCAGATAGCCTATATCATCGGCATTATTGTAGTGCCTGTTTTTGTGGCTTTAAGAGTGAGAAACTATCGTGATAAGATAGTAGAGAAAAGGGTTAGTTTCCGTCGTGCGGCAGGTTATTCCATGTTTTGCTTTGGCTATGCCTCACTCGTATTCTCGCTTTCAGTGCTCGTCTATCTCCAGTATTTTGATAATGGCACCCTCTTGATGGGATTGCAGGAATACTTCCGCACGCCAGAGATGGCGCAAGCTATGAAGGCTTACGGTGTCGATGCTGCCACAATGAAGCAGGAAGTGGCTGCTCTTTCATCGCTCCGTCCTGTCGATGTCGCATTTACAATGATTTCAAATACGCTTATGTCAGGCTTGTTCTGCAGCCTTATCATCGCAGTAATATCCCGACGTGAGCCACGAAGGGTGGCTTAACCCGAATATCTTTGAATAGTAAGTTAGTTTGCAGTTTGCATTTCGCTTGCCAATAGCAAAAGAAAAACTGCCAAATGACAAAATCACCAAACAACGAAAATGAATATATCAGTAATAGTACCCCTCTACAATGAAGAAGAATCGCTTCCGGAACTCTATGCTTGGATAGACAGAGTGATGAAGTCTAAAGGCTTCTCTTACGAAGTAATATTCGTCAATGACGGAAGTACAGACCGTTCTTGGGACGTAATCCGCGAACTTAGTGAGAAATCGGAGAATGTCAAAGGCATCAAGTTCCGCCGTAATTACGGTAAGTCGCCTGCTCTCTACTGCGGTTTTGCTGCCGCTCAAGGTGATGTGGTGATTACTATGGATGCTGACCTTCAGGATTCTCCTGACGAGATACCGGAGCTCTACCGCATGATTATGGAGGATGGCTATGACCTCGTGTCAGGATATAAGCAGAACAGAAAGAAGGGAGACCCGCTTTCTAAGACTATTCCTACCAAACTCTTTAATGCTACAGCGCGTCAGGTAAGCGGAATACATAATCTTCATGACTTCAACTGTGGACTGAAAGCTTATCGCAAAGAGGTGGTAAAGAATATTGAGGTCTATGGCGAGATGCACCGCTATATCCCTTATCTTGCTAAGAATGCAGGTTTCTCAAAGATTGGAGAAAAACCTGTACATCATCAGGCTCGTAAGTTTGGAACGTCGAAGTTTATGGGTTGGAACCGCTTTGTCAATGGTTATCTCGACCTTCTCACGCTTTGGTTCCTATCTACTTTTGGCAAGAAACCGATGCATATCTTTGGTTTCCTCGGCACTCTTGTATTCATGGTGGGTTTCTTCTCTGCCTTAGGAATCGGTGTCGATAAGCTTTGGGCTTTGTCGCAAGGCATCCCGCAGCGCCTTGTTACAGACTCGCCTTGGTTCTACATCGCATTGACGATGATGATGATAGGCACGCAGTTGTTCCTCGCTGGATTTATAGGAGACCTCTTAAGCCGTTCTTCTCAGAATCGTAATGACTATCAGATAGAGGAGGAAATAAGATGCGGAAAGTAGTGATTTGCTGCATAGCGGCATTGGCAATCATGGTGGGGTGTACCTCCATTGACTGCTCCGTCAACAGCACTGTGCTCTGTTCTTACCGTTTCATGAATGCAAAAGGCGACTCCGTGATGCTGGGCAATCCTGTCAGCGTGGTCTCTGCACGAACCATTGACGGTAATGATACAGTCCTGATAAACAAGTTGGAGAATGCTTGCACATTCCGCATTCCTATGAGTTATGCGCAGGATGCTGACGAATTGCGATTTATCGTAACCGATAATCAGGGAAAGGAGAGCACTGACTATGTGGTGGTGTCAAAGACTAACGAACCTGTATTTGAAAGTGTCGATTGCGCTCCACGCTACAATCACACCATTTCAAGCATCAGCACCACTCATAATTTCATCGATTCCATCGTAGTAAAAAATAATAAGGTAACAAATGATCCGACAAAAATCAATATATTTGTCTATCTCCACACTGCTGATTAGTCTCGCTCTCATCCTGGGAGCCTCGCAGGCTCATGCTCAGAAGCTCAAGATAGAGGTGCTTCCTGACTCTGTTCCTTTCTTCAGAGGACTGAGTGTAGGCGCTGATCTCTTCGGTGTAATCCAGAGGCAGGTCAGTGATTACGGTCAGTATGAGGCAAATTTGAGGGTCAATCTCAAGGATAAGTATTTCCTAGTATTCGAACTTGGTATCGGCGATGCTGATCATAAAGACGATGCTGTGACGGGAATAAGCGTCAAGACCCGCGCTCCTTACGGACGAATCGGATGCGATTTCAATGTGCTGAAGAATAAGCATGATGATTATCGTGCCTTTGTAGGACTCAGATATGCTTACACCAACTTCGATTTTGAGTTGTCGCATAAAGGAGTAGATGACCCGGTATGGGGCGGTACGGCAGAGTATGGCACTAAAGAAAATTGCTATTACCACTGGCTCGAAGCCCTCTTTGCAGTCGATGCTAAAGTCATAGGGCCTGTAAGACTCGGCTGGAGCGTCAGATACCGCAGGAGAATAGCAAGTTCTGACTGCTCCACTGGTGAGGTGTGGTATGTTCCAGGCTTCGGTAAAGCAAAGAAAACGTGCATTGGTGGAAGCTTTAATATTGCCGTTGAGATATAATTCAGAATGCCAAGTAGGTGATTGGAATTATCTTTATAATAGCTTTGCACACAAAAGAGCATAGATATTATTAAAATGAAAATCAATTATCATTATCAAAATGATTTTGATTAACTACTTAAACCCTGAAGAAAAGTTTCGACAAAGCACAATAATTATACAAACAAAACTTGAACATTTACTCAAATGAAGAAGGTCTTACCAATTTTATTCATACTCGTTGTCCTCGTCGTAGCGGGCATTGCAGTAGGAAGAAAGAATGCAGATTACCAGCATGACTCCGGTCTTGTCTTCGGTACATCATATAATATAACCTATCAGAGCAATGATAATCTCAAGCCGGAGATAGAGAAAGCCCTTGCAGAAGTGGACGCTTCGCTCTCGCCTTTCAATGAGAAATCGGTGATAACCCATGTCAACAAGAATGAGGCAGTTACCCTCGATGACCATTTCATCACTGTTTTCCGCCTCTCTTCTGAGATTTATAAAGACACGGAAGGCGCATTCGACATCACTGTTGCTCCGCTTGTAAATGCTTGGGGCTTTGGTTTTAAGAACGGTATTACGCCAGATCGCCATGCTATTGACAGCCTGATGCAGTTTGTAGGCTTTGACAAAGTGAAACTGCAGGATGGAAAGATAATAAAGACCGATGACAGATTGATGCTCGATTGCAGTGCTATAGCCAAGGGATATGGCGTCGATGCCGTCGCAAGACTGCTGAAATCCAAGGGTATTGACAATTATATGGTGGAGATAGGAGGCGAGATTGTTGCTTCTGGAGAAAACCCTAAAGGTGCTCCTTGGCGCATTGGAGTAAGCAAACCGGATGATGATTCCGTAAGCGTTAGTAATGAGATACAGGGTATTATAAATATCTCCAATAGAGCAATGGCGACCAGTGGCAACTACCGCAACTTCTATTACAAAGGCGGAAAGAAATATGCACACACCATAGACCCTAAGACCGGTTGCCCAGTGCAGCACTCCATTCTCTCTGCTACCGTGGTGAGTGACGAATGTGCAAAGGCTGATGCCTATGCCACAGCATTCATGGTGATGGGTTTAGACAAGGCTAAAGCAGTCTTGGCACGCCATAAGGACTTGATGGCTTACTTCATTTATAGTGATGATAAAGGAAATAATAAGGTGTGGTATTCACCTTCATTAAAGGCAAACTTAGAAGAGTAATGAAATATTCCTTGACAGAATTACTGGAGTTGCCTCTATTCTTAGGTATGGGAAGAGGGGAACTGGACGAGATACAGAAGTATGTTCGCCTTGCCAGTTCTCATGTCAAGAAAACCAGAATGATAGTCACTGCTGGCGAACTTTGCGACAGTCTGATAATCGTAGCAAAAGGACAACTGTCCTGCATCAGATACAGCGATGATAAATCATACTATATGGACGAGCATCTGCAGGCGCCTCTGGTCATACAGCCCGAGCATATCTTCGGAATGAAGCAGAGATACACGATGTCGTTCAAGGCACGCTCGTATTGCGATGTGCTGAGGATTGAGAAGCACATGGTGCTCAGACTCATGGAAAAGTCGATGACATTCCGACTCAATTTCCTGAATATCATCACCACTCAGACGCAGCGATTGTGCAGTGATATCTGGCATCCTATGCCTGAAGATGTAGAGAAAAGGATAATACGATTTGTCAAAGACCATTCCCATTATCCTGCTGGATGCAAGATATTGCATATCAAGATGAATGCTTTTGCTAAGGAATTGGGCTGCTCCCGCCTTGAAATATCTGAGGCTTTGCATTCCCTGCAGGACAAGCAACTGCTCCTTATCCGCCGTTCTTTCATAGAAGTGCCGATGCTGCAATTGCTTATCAAGCAGAAATAAGTGGCGTGATGACAGCGCTTTAGAATAGTAAAAACTGACATTCAGGGCTTCATATGGCCCACGATAATTATATAATATACAAGATAATGAGACAGAATCCGTTTTTCAGCAAATATACTACAATACATGAAGTGCCTCCTTTCGACAAGATAAAGCTCGAAGATTACGAAGAGGCTTTCATGGAAGGAATACGCCGTGACGATGAGCATATAGACAAAATCATCAATAATCCGGAGCCTCCTACATTTGATAACACGATTATCGAAGAGGATGATGAGAATGAATATTATGCTTTGCTTGACAAAGTGTCTGCCGTTTTCTTCAATCTTCTTTCTGCTGAGACGAATGATGAGATGGACGCACTGGCACAAAAGATTCAGCCTGCGCTGACAAAGCATGCTAATGACGTGAGTCTCAATAAGAGATTGTTTGAACGCATCAAGGCAGTACATGACAATCATCGCCCTCTCACACCGGAGGAAGAGTGTCTCTTGCAGAAGAGTTACGACGGTTTCGTCCGTAGCGGTGCTCTCCTCGATGAGGAAGGAAAGGCTAAGCTCCGTGCTCTCACAGAGGAAGGCAGTATGCTTTCTCTCCAGTTTTCGCAGAATCTGCTGAAAGAAAAGAAGGCTTTCTCTCTCCATATCACTGATGAGAATGACCTTAAAGGTCTCCCTGATACTCAGAAAGAGACGGCAAGACATGAGGCAAAGGAGCGTAATCTCGATGGTTGGGTGTTTACTCTCGACTTCCCAAGTTATGGTCCTTTTATGCAATATGCAGAAAACCGCGACCTCAGAGAGAAAATGTTTATGGCATACAACACTCTCTGTACGCATGAAAATGAGACTAATAACATAGATATCTGCAAGCGACTGATCAATATTCGCCGTGAGACGGCTCAGTTGCTCGGTTATCATACCTATGCTGACTATGTCCTCGTAAAGCGTATGGCATCCAATGTAGCAAATGTATATAAACTGCTCGACGACCTTATTGATGCCTATAAGCCTACTGCCGTTGCTGAGAAAGAGGAACTGAAGCAGATGGCTAAGCGCATGAATGGAGAGGATTTCAAACTCATGCCGTGGGATGGAGCTTTCTATTCGCACAAGCTTCAGTTGGAAAAATATAATGTCGATGCAGAGATGGTACGTCCGTACTTCGAACTTTCCAAGGTGATAAAGGGCGTATTCGGACTTGCCACACGCCTTTATGGCATTACATTCCAGGAGAATAAGGATATTCCTGTATATCATCCTGATGTGAAAGCCTATGAGGTGTTCGACAAAGATGGCTCATATCTCGCAGTCCTCTATGCCGATTTCTATCCTCGAAAGGGCAAGCAGGGTGGAGCTTGGATGACCAGTTATCAGGATCAATGGATTAACCAAAAGGGCGAAAACATACGTCCGCACGTCAGTCTGGTGATGAATTTCACCAAGCCTACTGCTGATAAGCCTGCATTGCTCACCCTCGGTGAGGTGGAGACTTTCCTCCACGAGTTCGGTCATTCATTGCATGGTATGTTTGCCAACACTCGCTTCTCTTCGCTTTCAGGCACTAATGTGTGGTGGGATTTTGTGGAATTGCCTTCACAGTTTATGGAGAATTTCTCTCTTGAGCGTGAGTTTCTCTCCACTTTCGCATACCATTACAAGACTGGTGAACCAATGCCTGACGACCTTATCCAGCGTCTTATTGATGGAAGAAACTTCGCTGTGGCTTCTGCTTGCCTCCGCCAGGTCAGCTTCGGACTCCTCGATATGGCTTACTATACTAAGGAAAAGCCATTCGAAGACGACCTTATCAAGTTTGAGAAAAAGGCTTGGGAGAAGGCAATCATCGGCACCCAACTGGAGAATACCTGCATGACTGTGCAGTTCTCGCACATCATGGCTGGCGGATATGCGGCTGGTTATTATAGTTATAAGTGGGCAGAGGTGCTTGATGCCGATGCTTTTGCAGTGTTCAAGCGTGAAGGTGTCTTCAACAGAGAGACGGCACAACGCTTCCGCGACTGCATTCTCTCCAAGGGAGGAACCGAGCATCCGATGACTCTCTATAAGCGTTTCCGTGGTGGCGAGCCGACTATTGATGCCCTTCTCGAAAGAAATGGTATCAAGAAAGCGTAACTATCACGTCGTAAGTATTTTATAATGCCATAGCATTCCGTCTGTTACCGCGGAATAATATAATAAAGTAATCGTGAATATGGATAAGCAGAAACAGTACAATCTCGACTGTCGCTATCTGAGAATGGCGCAGATCTGGGCAGAGAACAGTTATTGCAAGCGTAGGCAAGTCGGCGCTCTTGTGGTAAAAGACAAGATGATTATCAGTGATGGATACAATGGTACACCGAGCGGATTCGACAATATCTGTGAGGATGAGACCAACACTACATATCCATACGTGCTCCATGCTGAGGCTAATGCTATCACCAAACTGGCTCGAAGCAGCAATAATAGCGATGGCGCTACACTCTATGTCACTGCTTCTCCATGTATAGAATGCGCAAAACTCATCATTCAGGCTGGCATAAAGCGTGTCATCTACGGTGAGGAATACCGTCTCTCTGATGGTCTTGACTTGATGCGCAAGGCAGGAATTGAAGTACTGTTGCTTGAGCAAAAGGAGAAATAAATGCCAACCATCCTTGGTTGCCTGCCCTCATCTCCCCATAATCACAATAATAAAACAAGAAAATGTCAAAGAAAACAAATAGATACATGCCCCTGCTGATGGCTCTATGCGTAGTCATCGGTATAGTGATAGGATCTTTCTATGCCAATCATTTCTCAGGAAATCGCCTCAATATCATCAATTCTGGTAGTAACAGACTCAATAATCTCTTGCATATCATCGATGATCAGTATGTCGATTCCGTCAATATCAATGACTTGGTGGAGAAAGCTATCCCGCAGATATTGTCCGAACTGGACCCTCACTCTGTCTATATCTCAGCGAAAGAGGCGCAGAAGACTGCCGATGATCTCAAGGGTTCATTCTGTGGTGTCGGCATCGAATTTGTCATTAGAGAGGATACTATCCATGTGCAGAATGTCATTACTGACGGTCCTGCCGAGCGTGCTGGCATAATAGCAGGCGATAAAATCGTAGCTGTCGATGGCAAACCGTTCGTTGGCAAGATGGTGACAAGTGAGGAAGCGCAGACTCGTCTCAAGGGAGAGAAGGGCTCTAAGGTGAAGATTGGGGTCGTAAGATATGGCTCTAAGAAAGTAAAGACCTTCACACTTGTGCGTGATGAAATAAAGATGAAGAGCGTTTCTGCAGCTTATATGCTCGATGAAACTACGGGATATATCAAGGTAAAGAACTTTGGCGAGACCACATACGCTGAATTCCTCGTTGCTCTTGCTACCTTGTCACAGCAAGGATTCAAGGGTCTTGTCGTCGATCTCCGCGATAATGGTGGCGGTTATCTTGAGTCCAGTGTGCAAATGGCTAATGAATTCCTCCCTGCTAATCGTCTGATTGTATATACTCAGGGTCGCAAGTCCCCTCGTCGTGACTATCAATCGGATGGTAGGGGCGCTTATATCAAGATGCCACTCGTAGTGCTTATCAATGAAAACTCTGCCTCTGCATCCGAGATTTTCGCTGGAGCAATGCAGGATAATGACCGTGCCACTATCATAGGCTTGCGCTCTTACGGTAAGGGATTGGTACAGCAACAGTTGGGATTCCCTGACGGTTCGATGATTCGTCTTACGGTAGCGCGCTATTATACTCCTTCTGGTCGTTGCATACAGAAGCCATATACCAATGCTGATGAATATAGCCATGACGTATTGAAGAGATATGAGAGTGGTGAATTCTTCTCTCAGGACAGCATTAAGCATACCGGACCAAAGTATCATACCGTAGGCGGTAGGGTAGTATATGGCGGTGGTGGTATCACTCCTGACATCTTTGTGGCTGAAGATACCACATCTCTCACCAGCTATTATACCAAGGCTGTCACCAGTGGACTTATCCTTCAGTTTGCTTTTGTCTATACTGACGACAACCGTCTGAAACTGAATAACTTCACTGAAATGCAGGAAATGGCTGACTATCTCAAGACTCAAAGCCTTGTGGATAAGTTTGCTACTTATGCTGATTCTCATGGATTGAAGCGTCGTAACCTGATGATTAAAAAGTCATACTCACTCCTTGACCGTTTCATCAATAGTAGAATTATCTACACAATGCTTGACGAGCAGTCTTGGTATCAGTATATCAATCAGGATGATCCTGTCATTGGTACGGCGATAAATGTCTTCAGGGAAGGCAAGGCTTTCCCTTCCATCGTGAAAAAGAAGGCAAAGAAATGACATCCTGACGCATCATTACGATGATATAAAAGAACAAACACCCAACTTGATAATCTAAATATATGAAAAAGAAGGAATTAAGAAGGCATATACGTGCCGAGAAACAGAAATATAGCAAAGCAGAACTTGCACAATTCTCAGCAGAGATAGTGCAAGTATTGCTTCGCCATTCTCGTGTCATTGAAGCGCAAACGATACTCCTTTACCATGCTCTTCCTGATGAAGTCGATACCACAGCGCTGCTTTCTGCCCTGCAAAGTCGAGGCAAGACATTGCTTCTGCCAAAGGTAATCAGTGATACTGATATGACAATACATCTCTATCACGGTGAGGAAACGTTGCGAAAGGATGACTCTTTCGGCATTATGGAGCCTGACAACGCTCCTTTTACCGACTATTCGTCCATAGATCTGATGATAATCCCTGGCATGGCATTCGATAATCAGTGTCATCGTTTGGGCAGAGGAAAGGGCTATTATGACCGTTTCCTGTCTAAAGTTCCTGCAGATAAGTATAAGTTGGGCATTTGTTTTCCATTCCAGATGTTGCCAGAAGTGCCTTCAGAGGCTACTGATATCCTTATGAATGAGGTGGTGTCTGGTGGGTTTGTTGTTTAGTTGTTTAGTTGTTTGGTTGAATGTATAATCAAGGCAAATAACCAAATAACCAAACAAGGCAAACAACAAAACAACGAAACAACCAAACAACATTAACTTTACTCAATAAAACCCCATAAATGTTCCGTAAGCATCCGATACAAGTAGAGAAGTTAGTGAAGGTCATCCTTCGCTCAAATGGTCTTGAGACGCCTTGGCTTCAAAGGCGTCTTATAGAGGCGTGGGATAATGTGGCTGGTGAAACTGTTGCGCGATATACCACGGAAAAGTATATCCGCAATCAGACTTTATTCGTTCATATAGAAAATCCTGCGCTACGTTCGGAGTTGAATATGTCTAAAAATATGTTAATAAAGTGCTTAAATACAACTGTAGGAGCGCAAGTAATCACCGACATACGTTTGGTATAATTACAATTCCGACGCAGTGATTGCAATCTAAAAGCTATGTTGTTACTGCCAAATCGCTATGTTCTAACTTCCTAATAACTATATTGTTACCTTCTAAAAGCATAGTTATTACCTTGTAAAAGCATTGTTATTACCTTGTAAAAGCATAGCTATTGCAAACTAAAAACTAAGCTTTTGCAGTCCTCTTTTATATCGAAAATTAAGCTACTTTTCTCGTAAAAAAAATATTTTTTTTTCAAATATAATTCCATAATTCCACCTCTTTGCCGTAAAGTGTTGAAGCTTAATATGATATAAGTGGTGGAATTAGTGGTGGAATTATGGTGGAATTTCATGAAGTTCCACCCATGCGAATTGGTTTTAGTGACTAAACCTTCGTAAGTAAAAGATGCCCCTCAGTTCCCACTGCCGTGGGGAGGTGAAAAATATCAATAGAGAAAAACAAAGAAAAAATATAAAAATATATATTTGTTTATTTTGTTTATTGATATTTTATTACTGATTAGTAGCATGTTAGCTACTTGCGAAAGTTGAGTTTGTGAATGAAAACGCTGATTTTAGGATGTCAAATGAGGATTATGAGGCTGTTATTTCACCATTTTTGACATAGAAAATCCTGTAATCAGAGTCGCTTTTCTCCAGTATTTGGGAAAGGTGATCGCGGTTGGTGTCCGTGATAAATATCTGTCCGAAGTTGTTGCCAGCCACCATGTTAACGATGTTTTCCACACGTTGAGCATCCAGTTTGTCGAAAATATCATCCAAAAGGAGCAGTGGGGTAGTGGCGCTGATGGTCTTTCGAAGGAAATCAAACTGTGCAAGTTTGAGCGAAATACTGTAAGTCTTGTTCTGTCCTTGGCTGCCTTCACGCTTGATTGGGAAGCCACCCAACAGCATTTCGAGGTCATCGCGATGTATTCCGTGTAGAGAATATCCCACAGCGCGGTCTTTCATACGGTCGCGCTGTATCACTTCCAGCAACGGACCTCGTTGACAATGAGAAACATATTCGAGAGTGACAGTCTCTTTTTCGCCGGAGATAGTGCGGTAAATACTCTGGAATACGGGTATGAAATCCTTGACAAAAGCGTCTCTTTTCTTGTAGATAGCTTCGCCATGGCGTGCCATCTCTTCCTCCCAAAGTTGCATTAGCATCAAGTCCGGCTCTTCTTCCATCTTCAGAAGGGCGTTGCGTTGCTGCAAAGCTTTGTTGTAAGCGTTGAGATCGTCTATATAAGTGCTGTCAAATTGTGCAATGACCATATCCAGGAAGCGCCTTCTCTCTTCGCTTCCGCCCTGTATAAGTATGGTGTCATTCGGTGAAACGATGATGAGTGGCACCAGACCGATATGCTCCGAGAGCCTTTTATACGCCTTTTTGTTGCGTTTAAACTGCTTTTTCACTCCCCTTTTCATGCCAGCATAGAGTTCTTCCAGCGTGCCATTGTCCGTCTCATAGTTGGCATTTATCATAAAGAAATCAGCCTCATGTCGAATTACATTCGAGTCAATGTTGGTTGACATCGACTTGCAGAATGACATATAGTAGATAGCATCCAGCACATTAGTCTTGCCTTCACCATTACTTCCGATAAAGCAGTTCATCTTTGGGGAGAAAGAAAGGCTGGCATCAGCTATGTTCTTATAGTTGAGTATGGTGAGTTCTTTTAGTGTCATCGCTTGAAATAATGTCGTTGTATAATTGTTGCTATTTCCTATTTAGTAGGTGATCAGAATTATTTTTATAATTATCTATTCCTTATCAAAATATTTTTGATTACCTACTTAAAGTTGATTTTATAGTGCAAAGTTACACCTTTTTAATAGGAAAAACGAAAAAAGTACCCAATAAATTTCCCTATGTCATAGATTTTCTGTAATTTTGCGTCGCAAAAGTATCTGCATACTCAAATCTATTAGAAATAATAAAAAAATAAAATACAAGAATGGCAAATTCAAAAATCGAACAGGGTACTCCAACAATGGAGCAGACTCTCAACAAGCAGGAGGCGTTCTTCCTGAAGTACAAGAAGGCTATCGTAGTTGCAGTCGTAGCCGTTATCGTAATCATTGCAGGCTCTATCGCTTACAATACTTTCTATGCAGGTCCACGTGAGGACAAGGCTGCTACAGCAATGGCTAAGGCACAGGAACTCTTCGCTGCACAGCAGTATGAGCTTGCTCTTAAGGGTGACAAGTCTTTCGAGGGTTTCCTTCAGGTAGCATCAAACTACAGTGGTACTGACGCTGCAAACCTCGCAAATCTTTATGCTGGTCTTTGCTATGCAAACCTCGACAAGTGGCAGGACGCTGTCAAGTATCTTGACCAGTTCTCTTCACAGGACGACGCTTTCATCAGCCCATCAGCAATGGCTGCTCTCGGTAATGCTTATGCTCATACCAAGCAGATTGACAAGGCTGTTTCTTGCCTTAAGAAGGCTGCTGACATGGCAAACTCTGAGGCTAAGGATGGCGTAAACATCTCTGTAGCTCCTACTTGCCTTATGCAGGCTGCTCGTCTTCTCGAAAGTCAGAATAAGAACGATGAGGCTCTCAGCATCTATAAGGAGATTAAGACTAAGTATGTGAAGTCTTATTACTACTCTGAGATTGACAAGTACATCGAGCGTCTCACAAAGTAATTAAATAAATTAGGTCGTAAAGTCTTGGGTATTATCGCTTATGATTGCTGTCCCTCGACTGGAAACCTATAGATAAACTACCGAATATAAAAACATATATTCAAATATCAAGTGGAGAATACACTGCTCTATCGCTCTTTATATGTAGGTGATAGTGGTGTATTCTTCACTTTTGCTTTTTTCTAAAGCGGTCTGAAAGCGTTCCTGTCAATAATAATAAGGTGGGGATTTTCACCGCAATCACAATTCAAACATCATTATGGACTTATCCGATTTACCTTCGCTTATCCAGCAGTTATCCACAAAAAAAGTACCTGATGCCAGCAATATGTGCTTTGGCATCGTAGTTTCAGAAAACAAAGCAGAGATTTCCGGCACCTTACTTAGTGGTTGTGTACGCACCCTTGAGAAGTACGGCACAATGCCAGAGAATATCCATGTCAAAACAGTTCCTGACGCTTTTGAACTTGTCTATGGTGCAAACCAAATGACATTGACAGGCAATTACGATGCTGTAATCCTCCTTGGATGTATCGTTCGTGGAGAAACTGCACAGTTTGACGTACAGTGTCAGAGCATTGCTCACGGCATTTCAATCCTCAGTGCAAAGAAGGAGACACCGATTATCTTTGGTCTTCTTACCACAAATACTATCGAGCAGGCTCAGGAGCGTGCTGGTGGAAAGATTGGAAACCGTGGTAGTGAGTGTGCTATCGAAGCGATAAAGATGGCTAAGTTCTAATAAATGGTCACCATTTTATATGCAGTTACAAGATTATTTCAAGAGATTTACCTTCGATGAAGTCTTTGCAGAATTACAGTTGATGCTGGAGGATGCTGACAGTAACAAGGCTACTTTCAGTCATGCTTACGAGATGATGCAGACCTTGGAGACTATTCCATCTAAGAAGGTGATACATTATCAGATAATAGATGATCCAGAGAGTGAGGAATATTTCAGCGGTGCTCCTGACAGTTGTTTCAACACCACGTGGGAAGTAATCCTTGCAAAGGAGGTCATAGTGGATGAGGAATGTGAACTCTCCGACCTCGAACTCGTCTCTAATGCCTTCATCTGCACTATCCTTATGGGCAGATGTCCACGCGCTTTCCTCCCAGAAAAGCGCCAGTTGCTTGGTGAGGCGTAAAACTAAAATACTCTTAGTCAAGCCCATTCGGCTCCCCCACTACGTGGGGTGATATAAACATCAATACAAAAAAATACGAGAAAACAAATAAAAATATCTTTGTTTGTTTTTATTTATTGATATTTTTTGTCAATTTATAAGCACAATAAAAAACTTGCAGACTAATATCAAGTCTGCAAGTTTTTTATTTCATGCTGTTATGGTAACTCCGGAGGAGTGTAAGTGGAGACGGAAGTTGCGCCCGTGCGGCTCACGATGAGTTGCACCAGCGTGAAATCCTCGTAGGATTCGTCAGGACTTCCAATGCCTACCACGAAGTACATATTGTCGGAATCGCATTTGTCGAATGCCATACTGAGCAGTACGCCGTGCTCTTTCATGTCGTTATTGAGGAGTCCGGTGAAACTATTCTTTGTGAATGTGTCAGAGAAGAAGTCTGTGCCATCGCTACGCTTGATGGTGAGCTGGATGCGGTTGTCATAGTAAGTGACGTCATGATTTTCCACTAAAGGCAGTTCAGAGTCCTTTTCTCGCTCCACGATGTATGTGTAAGTGCTTCCACCTATCCATTTCACAGCATCGTTTTTTGTGCTATTTTGCATTGCGGTAGCGCTGTTTTTAGGCTTCTCTATCACTTTTTCCACAATGATTTCCTCATCCTGTTTTTTCTCTTTGCAGGATGTAATGACCATGGCACCCGTGGAGAGTGCCATGGCAGTCAATATGATATTCGTTATTTTCATTCCGATCTGTGTTGGTGTGTCTATGTTGTAGTCCCCACCTTATTTATATATATGTGGGGAAAAACATGGTGGCATCCTTAACTGAGTCCCACAATCTGACCATCAATGATGTCAATTTTCTTGGCCTGAGGCTCCTTAGGTAATCCAGGCATACGCATTATCTCGCCTGCAATGGCCACAATCATCTCGGCACCGGTATTGATTACGAAGTCGCGGATGGTGAATTCAAAGTCCTCCGGCACGCCATAGAGCTTCGGATTGTCCGAGAAGCTGTACTGTGTCTTGGCGATGCAGACAGGGTAATGGGAAATGCCGAGGTCTTCGATGCGCTGAAGTTTCTTCTTAGCGGCAGGGAGATAGATGACGTTAGATGCGCCATAGATGTTCTTAGCCACTGCTTCCACCTTCTCTTTGATGGATTGATTGTCCTCATACATAAACTTAAGAGGCTGTGAAGGATTCTTTTCGATGGTGTCAACCACGAGTTGAGCCAATTCGATAGCACCGTTACCACCCTCGCAGAAAGCATTGTTTTCAGCGAAGCCAACGCCCAATTCATCGCAATGCTTGCGCACAAGAGCCATCTCTTCGTCAGTGTCGAAAGCGTATCTATTGAAGCAAACCACTACAGTCTGACCGAATTTCTGAAGATTTCTGACGTGCTTGTCGAGGTTCTGGAATCCGCGTGTCAAGCCTTCAGCATTAGGCTTCTTTATCTCTGTCTCAGCTACTCCGCCGTGCATCTTCAGTCCCTGTGTCGTTGCTACGAGGACAGTGAGCTTAGGTTGCAGTCCGCTCTTACGGCATTTGATGTCCAAGAACTTCTCAGCACCGAGGTCAGCACCGAATCCTGCCTCTGTCACTACGTAGTCGCCGAATGTCATTGCGGTGCGAGTAGCGATGGCAGTGTTACATCCGTGAGCGATATTAGCAAACGGACCACCATGCACGAATGCCGGAGTATTCTCAGTAGTCTGCACAAGGTTTGGATTTATCGCATAGCGAAGGAGAGTGCATATACTTCCAGCAATGCCGAGATCCTTGACATAGAAAGGCTTGCCCTCGATGGTGAAGCCGAGCAATATATTCTCAATTCTGCGACGGAGGTCCTTCTGATCCTTAGCAAGACAGAGGATAGCCATGATTTCCGAAGCCGGAGTGATATCAAATCCGCTCTCCATCACTACGCCATCAGTCTTTCTTCCCAGTCCGGTCACGATGCTTCTGAGGTTACGATCGTTGATGTCGAGCACTCTTTTCCAGAGTACTTCGCTCATTGCGAATCCGTCTTCACGATGCTGGTAGATGTGATTATCCAGCAGAGCGGTAATCATATTGTGTGCAGAAGTGATGGCATGGAAGTCACCAGTGAAGTGAAGGTTGATTCTATCCATTGGCAATACCTGTGCATATCCACCACCAGCAGCACCACCTTTCATTCCGAAACATGGTCCGAGCGAAGGCTCGCGCAGCGCTACAATCGCATTTTTACCTATCTTGTTGAGTCCTAAAGCCAGTCCGATGCTGACAGTAGTCTTACCAATACCAGCCTTTGTAGGCGTGATAGCCGTGACGAGAATGAGATTGCTCTTATCCACCTTTTCCTGGTCGATGGTCTTGCATGGGACCTTAGCAATGTACTTTCCGTACGGTTCAAGTAAATCTTCGCTGATACCTATTCTATCAGCCACTTCTTTGATAGGAACAAGTTTCGCTTCGCGAGCGATTTCGATGTCAGTTTTCATCAATTTTTAATGGGTTAACGGAGGTAAATATCAAATTCAATGCAAAGTAAGCAAAAAAAAATCATATCATCAAAAAAAAGGTAATAAATGTTTTGCAAATTCAATAGTATTCATTATTTTTGCATTTGATTAGTTGTTTTTTTGAATTTTTTAACCGTAATAGGCATAAGACTATAAGATGAGTACCCATGTTCCACATATCAGCGAGGAAGAGATTTGTCAGCGAGCAGAGGCAGTGTTCAGTGCAATGGAGGCACGCTCGACGCTTGAAGAGATGGATATGATGCGCAGAGCGTATCAATTGGCGCATGATGCCCATGCCAATCAGAAGCGTAAGACTGGCGAGCCATACATCATTCATCCTATTGCCGTGGCTCTCATTGTGGCAGAAGAGATGAATCTTGGTGCGGCACCAGTGTGTGCAGCCTTCCTTCATGACGTGGTGGAGGATACTCCTTACACAGAAGACGACATCCGAGAGCGCTTTGGTGACGATGTCGCTTTCCTTGTCAGAGTGGTGACAAAGCAGAAGAAGGCACGTTATGATATGACGGCACAGTTGGATAATTTCAAGAAGATGCTTGACTCCATGCACTATGATGTGCGTGCCATCCTTATCAAGCTTGCCGACCGTCTGCATAATATGCGTACTCTTGACTCCATGCGCCCGGCAAAGCAGATGAAGATAGCAGGCGAGACGGACTATTTCTATGCTCCGCTTGCTAACAGATTGGGACTCTATAAGATTAAAATAGAGTTGGAAAATCTGTCTTTCCGCTATCGTTGTCCTCAGATATACAATAAGATAGTGAGCCTTATCGAGAAGGATAAGGAGCAGGATAAGATACGTATGGCAAGCTTTGGAGCCAAGATTGACGAGGTGCTGACGGCTAATGGAATCCGCTTCCGCCGTGAGGTGGCTTACCGTGCGCCTTACAGTCTGTATCGTAAGATGAACTCACAGCAGGTGGATTTCGAGCATCTTGAGTGCCGACATTTCACTCGTATCGTATTCCCTGAGGACATATATGTATCTGAGAAGAATATGTGTCTCAACATATATTCCTACCTTACCAACTGTTTCCGTGAGCGTCTTGGCTCCATGATCAATTATATTGACCAGCCGAAGCAGAATGGTTATCAGAGTTTCCACGTCAATCTGCTGTCTGATTACGGCATTTGGGAGGAGGTTCATATCTCCAGTGAGAGGATGATACGCTTGTCCCGACTCGGTTGTGTCGCCCAGCGTCGCGACAATGACATCAGCGGTTGGCTTGAGAATTTCCGCACTGTGCTACGTGATATCGCCGCCAATGCTCGTGGAGAGGGCAATGGTGAGACATTATTTATTGAGTCTGTCAGAGCACAGTTTTATAATGACGATATCACTTGCTACACTCCGCAGGGCCATGGCATACGTTTGCCAAAGAATTCCACAGCTCTTGACTTTGCTTTCAATGTGCATTCCCAGGTTGGTATGCACGCTAAATATGCGCGAATAAATGGTCGTCTGTCATCCATCAAGACGGTGTTGCACCGTGGTGACTGCGTGGAGATAGGCACAGACCCAGATGTCTGGCCACAGAAGGATTGGCCAAAGCATGCGAAATCATATAAGGCATTGCGCCCTATCAATCAGTATCTTGACCGTTTGCCAAAACCTCAGTATGACCGTTGCCCGGTGTGTAATGCCATTCCTGGCGAAGAGGTGATTGGAATAAAGCAACCTGGTGGTAGAATATGCGTGCATCGTCGTGATTGTCCTGATGCTATTGCCTTGTCGGCACGTGAAGGTGATAGGCTGGTAGCTGTGGATTATCTTCCTAATGATCATGTGCTTTATCCTGTAAGCATCGTTATTCATGCCGTAGATAGACAGCATCTGCTGAATGATTTTACGGATGGCATATCCAATAAGTTCCGTCTTTCCATCAAAGAACTGCATACTGTCACCAAGGATGAGATAGTGACGAGTCGTTTTGAGTTCTCCGTTCACTCTTTTGATGAACTCCAGACTATTGTCAACTCTATCCTCTCTGTTGAGGGTGTGGATGAGGTTTCTTTTGAGATATTGGGGTGAAGTTAAATGAAGAATGAAGAATGAAGAATGAAGAATGAAGAATGGGAGTTACGTGTTTTAAATGAAGAATGATGAATGAAGAATGAGAGTTAGTCTTGTATACTTGAGAAACTCCACTAAGAACCTCAAAGCGGAGAACGTAATCCGGATTCTTCATTCTTCATTCTACATTCTTCATTTTTTATGAATGTACTCCAAGAACATCTCCGGCTTGTCATTGACAATGAGTTCTTCAGGGAATTGTGACTCAGCAATGAGGGGTAGGGCGTATTCATAGTTGGCTACGTCGAATGAGATGTGGGCATCGCTACCGAGGATGATAGGGACATCGTATTTCCGGCAGAGGCGAAGAATCTCCATATTGTTGGCGTATGCCTCCTTCTTTTGTCGCACAGGCTTCAGTGAGGAGGAGTTTATTTCGAGTAGAGTCTGCGTGTCTCTTGCAGCGAGCACAATGGGTTCGAAGAGTAATTGGGCGGTACCGTCTCCTGGATGTGAGATGATGTCCGTCCATTTATTGTATATGGCTGCGAGCATACCGTCGGTATTTTCGGTTATAGTGCCTGGCGAGTAGCATAGTTTGTGTATTCCTGCCACTCTTATATCCATCAGTTTGTAGAAGGATTCGTCGAGGTCGAGTGTTCCTTTTGTGTCGAGAATATTGAGCTCTGAACCCATCATGATTCTTACTCCGTACATCTCTCTTGGCACTACGTGCATATTTAGGAAATAGACGAAGGTGGGTCCTCCTGGCAGTGATGGAGCGTGATCAGTGATTCCGAGTATCTCCAGTCCTTTCTCTGACGCTGCTTTTGCCATCTCCTGGAGAGAAGAGAAAGCGTGACCTGAGGCTACTGTGTGGGTGTGGACGTCTAATTTTGGTGTCATTATTTTAAATGAAGAATATTCAAAATGAAGAATGTTTTAAATGAAGAATGTAGAATGAAGAATGAAGAATATGAGTTAGTCTTGTTTGCTTGAGAAACTCCACTAAGAACCTCAAAGCGAAGAACGTAATCTTTATTCTTCATTCTTCATTCTTCATTCTTCATTTAATGAGAATGATTTGCTTTATGCGTGCTGCCATCCCTGTGCTTTTAGAGGGAATTCCTGACCATCTCTTGTCACCAGAAGAGTGCCGAGTTCCCTCTTTGTGATGTGGCCAATGATGCGAATATCATCGAGTTCCTTCACTTTCTCATAGTCACCGATAGGGCATGTGAAGAGAAGTTCGTAGTCTTCGCCACCATTTAGGGCGCAAGTGGAGAGGTTCATGTTCATTTCCTCTGCCATTACTGCAGTCTGATAGTCGATAGGAATCTCTTTTTCGAAGAGTCTGCAACCGGTGTCGCTTTCCTTACAGATGTGCATTATCTCAGAGCTGAGACCGTCGGAGATATCTATCATGCTGGTAGGACGGACGCCAGCCTGTCGTAAAGTCTTTAAGATGTCGCCACGAGCTTCAGGCTGGAGCTGTCTTTCGAGCAGGTATTCCTTGCCAGAGAAGTCAGGTTGGAAATCCACTACGGCATCCTTATTCTTCTTTCTTGCTTCCTGCAACTGCATATAATAGACAGATTTTTCACGCTCAAGCAGCTGGAGTCCGCAGTAAGCGGCGCCGAGATTGCCAGAGACGCAGATAAGGTCTGTGTCCTTGGCGCCCGAACGATAAATGACGTCCTCCTTGTCGGCATCGCCCAATACGGTGATGGAAATGGCGAGACCTGTGAGAGAAGAGGTGGTGTCGCCGCCGACAATATCGACATTCCATTTATCGCAAGCCATGCGAAGACCTTCGTAGAAGTCTTCAATATCTTCCACTTTAAATCGTTTTGACAAAGCTATGCTGACAGTCATCTGGCGTGGTGTGCCTCCCATAGCGAAGATATCGGATATGTTTACCATAGCAGACTTGTAGCCGAGGTGCTTCATATCGACGTAGGTGAGGTCGAAGTGTACCCCTTCCATTAGCATATCCGTGGAGACGAGAGTCTCTTTATCTCCGTAGTGCATCACTGCGCAGTCGTCTCCTACGCCTTTCTTTGTGCTTTCATTCTTGAGTTTTATGTCCTTGGTGAGGTGTCCGATAAGGCCAAACTCACCCAATTCCTTTATTTCCATTATGTTATTATGAATCTATTTTATAATCAGAATTTTATCTTTTTCGGTTTTTGAGCAGTGTCATTCGAGTCCGTCTTCAGGCTATTCTTCTTGCTGTTGCGTGTCTCTTTCTGCTCGTTGAGCTTCCGATTTTTCTCTTTTGTCAGTGTGCTGTTTTTAGAATTTTTGTGCACATAGCTGAGAATAGTCTCTTCGAATTTCTCTTGTTTGTCGAGCATCACCTTTACTTTGACAGGCAAAACGTATAGATTACGCTTCACTTCTTCCGACAATCCCTGCATATTCTCCAGTCGAGTGGCATCCTTTTCCGTAGTGATGATGATGCTTGGAGACGGCATAGAGGCGAATGTGGAGTTGATTTTCTCCACATCATTGTCAGTAAACTGATGATGATCCGCAAATCTGAGCGGAGTGATGTCTTTGCAATAAGGCTTAAGATCCTGCACCATTTGCTCTGGCGATGCGATACCAGTGAGGAGGAGTACGTGCTCTTGTGGCGTGATGTCGCTGAGCGAACGAGTCTTTGTGCCGAAGAGGAGTCGCATATCGCTGTAGTCCAGTCTGGTGAAATACAGTTGCTGATAGGGGAAAAGATTGAGTGCTCGTGAGAGAACTCTGAACGACATAGGCTTAAGGTCCTTCGGACACTTGGTGACAATGACGATGTCCGCGCGCGTCTTTCCCTCTTTTGGCTCGCGCAATCGTCCAGCCGGGAGCAGTTTGTCATAGATGATGAGGCGATGATAATCCACGAGCAGGATGTTGATGCCCGGTTTTACGTAGCGGTGCTGGTAAGCATCGTCGAGCAATATGACGTCAGTGTCCTTAGTCTCGTCATCAGTAGTGAGTCTTTCTATGCCGTGACAGCGGTCTTTATCCACAGCGACATAGATGTCATTATATTTCTTATGCATCTGGTAAGGCTCGTCGCCGATGTCCTGCATCATCGTGTCCGGAGCAGAAAGGACGTATCCTTTGCTCTTTCGCTTGTATCCTCTTGAGAGCACAGCCACTTTAGCACGCTTGCGGAGCAGTTCGATGAGATACTCCACATGCGGTGTCTTTCCTGATCCGCCCACGGTGATATTACCCACGGAGATAACGGGCACATCAAAAGAGCGGCTCTTCAGTATGCCGAGGTCGAAGAGACTGTTTCTTATTCCCACTCCTATGCCGTAGAGCCATGAGAGAGGTAATAGCCATTCGTTTATCTTTATGAAATCGCCTTCCATTACTTTGTTGTTTAGTTGTTTAGTTGTTTAGTTGTTTAGTTGTTTGCTTGACTTGTAGTCTTGTTGTCTTGTTGTTTGATTTTAAGTCTTTCGCATTCAACAAAACCACTAAACAACAAAACCACCAAACAACTTAATTACCTGACAATCACCTCGTCGAGCATACGAGCCTGCACAGGGCTCATGGAGCGTATGCCGTGCATGATGGCGAAAGGCTCATAGTATTCGCCGAGCAATAGGCGCATCTGCTCATCGAGATAAGAGCCCCCTCTGCCCTCGCTGAATAAGTTTTCGGTCCAGTCTTTGGCAATAGGGTAGGAGCAAATGGAGTAGTCCTGCATCTTAGCAAGCTTAGCAGCCTTGGCAATAGCGTCGTCGATACTGCCCAACTGATCGACGAGTCGAATCTTGAGAGCATCCTTACCGAGCCATACTCTGCCTTGCGCAATCTTGTCAACGTCAGCCGTTTTCATATTTCTACCTTCTGCAACGCGCTGCAGGAAAGTAGCATAGCCACGGTTGATGTATTTCTGTAGCAATGCTATCTCATCGTCAGAGAAAGCCCTTGCCATAGGAGTGATGCTCATGTCCGAATGCTTGTTGGTGATTACTTTATCGTATTTGAAGCCTAATTTCTCAGTCATCAGTTTGTGAGCGTCAGGGAATGTGCCAAAGATACCGATGCTACCGGTGAGAGTAGTAGGCTCGGCAACAATCCAAGAAGCGGCACACGACATATAATAACCGCCAGAAGCAGCCATTCCGCCCATAGAAACTACCACAGGTTTCACCTTTTTGAGTTCCATAATCTGATGCCACATCTGCTCAGAAGCGTATGCGTCGCCACCGCCGGAGTTGATTCTGATGACCACCGCCTTGACGTTGTCGTCCTTGGCAAGAGCCTCAATATCACGGCATACGGTGGGACCTACTATGCCAGCATCGCCCATCAGTACGCCCTGCACCTCTTGCTGCACGATGCTTCCTTCGCAGTAATATACGGCAATCTGGTCGCTGTTGTCAGTTTCAATCGAAGCATAATCCACCATCTGTGACACGCTTACCTGCGCAATGGCGTCCTCATCAGCGATTTTCAGTAGTTTCTTTATCTCGCCTTTTATTTGGTCAGGGTAGAGAGTAGCGTCGATAAGTCCCTTCTGCTTGTATTCCTTTGTGCTGGAAAACTCCATCACTTGGTCGGCATAGGCATTGAGAGAGTCAGTAGAAATCTTACGACTCTTGCTCACATCGCTCACAAATCTGTCCCAGATACCATTGAGATATACGCTCACCTGCTCGCGGTTAGCGTCGCTCATGTGGTCCTCAGTGAAAGTCTCAGTGGCGCTCTTGTATTGTCCCACCTTGACTACTTGTATTTTAACGCCCACTTTATCGAGGAAATCGCGGATAAACTGCGGTTGGGTGGACAAGCCATGCCATGACAGCATACCCTTCGGATTGATCCAAACCTTGTCAGCTGCGCTTGCTACATAGTAGGCACCTTGCTGATAAGTGTCGGCATACGCTACTACAAACTTGCCAGTCTTCTTGAAGTCAAGCAGGAGGTCACGTAATGACTGCAGAGTGGCAGGCGATCCTTCGAGCGTGTTAGCTTCGATGTAGATGCCCTTTATCTGCTCGCAATCCTTCGCTTTCTGTATCGCTTTGCGAATATTGTCAAGACCTTGTGCTGGTTTTACTTGCCCCATCAGCATAGACATCACGTCGTTATCTTCGATGGTGTGGTCGGCAAGAGTGCCATTCAGCTTCAGCACGAGGACTGAGTGTTCGGCTATCTCAGTGGTTTCGGATGTGGAAAACATTCCTATGATGCTGAACAATAAGCAGATGAATGTGATAAAACCGAAGATGAAGAGTCCTGCGAGCGTGGCAAGAGTGTATTTCAGGAAATCTCTCATAATGACTAAAAAATATTGTTTGACTATGTGCGTACATTATAATGCACGAATTGCTTGCAAATTTACTCATTTTTCTTGAGATAATGTCATAAAAAACTGAAAATCGTACGTTTCTGTCTTGATATTCTTCATTTTTGTCGGGGGCGCTTTGAATAAAATGGCAATTGGGGGTATCTGATGTTTCTGGTGTGGGCTTGTTATATCAGCCGGTAACGCGGCTGACACAGTGGCTTGCTTAAATGAAGAAGGAAGAATCTGTTAAATGAAGAATGAAGAATGTAGAATGAAGAATGAAGAATGGCTGACACAGGGGCGGACGATGTGGCTTCCGTTTATATGATTCTTGAGACTAAAAGATGCTGAAGAAGGGATGATATGGATGTGTTAACATAATTATACATACGTTAAAATCAAAGGACTTTTTTGTATATAATAATCACGGAAAAATGAAATGAAAATCATGGGGAAATGGCATTTGTGAGTGAAAGCATAGCTATTGGGAGGTGAAAGTATAGCTATTGGGAGGTGAAAGCATAGTTATTAGGTGGCGAAAGCATAGCTTTTACAACGTAAAAACTTGACATTTAGGCAGTAAAAACTATGCTTTTGCTATGAAAAACGACCGTTTCTGCAATGTAAAAATCAAGCCTAAATCGTAACGTGTTGACCGTTAGACGAATAGAAAAATCGACAAAAATGAGCGAGAATCCATTATTCAGGACAGAAATATTTTTGCAGGAAAATATTGCAAGGAAAATGTTAAAATTGGAAGAAAAGAATGATTTTCGTGATATTATTAGTACCTTTGCAAGCAAAATATCTTAATCTTTGATTAACATTAAACTAATACAAAACTTAAATTCATGAAAAAAACATTATTGGCGTCACTCCTGCTCTGTGCTTCCACATTCGCTGGAGCGCAACAGATGACTTACGACCTGACAAAGAAGCAGCCTACTTACACCGCTGAAGGTGGCTACGGCTACGATCTGACCAAAGCTCCTGAGAAGAATAGCAATGATCCATTCTATTTCTCCGTAAAGGTGCCTGACGGAAACTATCGCGTTACCGTAACGTTAGGTAGCAAGAAAAAAATGGGAGAGACCACTGTACGCGCAGAAAATCGCCGCCTCATGGTGGAGAGATGCGTGACAGGAAAGAATAAATTTGAGACATATTCATTCCTCGTGCATAAGCACAGCGTGGATATTCCAGCATACACCAACGGCGAGGGCAAGCAGACCAAGCCTTCAAAGGTGAAAATCAAGCAGCGCGAAAACGGTTCGCTCTCATGGGATGAGAAGTTGACACTTGAGTTTAACGGTTCCAGCCCATGCGTCAAGACCATCACCATCGAGCCGGAGAATGAGGCTCCTACGTTCTATCTCTGTGGCAACTCCACAGTAGTGGACCAGGCATACGAGCCTTGGGCATCATGGGGACAGATGGTGACACGCTGGTTTGACGACAAGGTCTGCGTGGCAAACTTCGCCGAGAGCGGACTGACCACCACCACATTCATGGCACAGAACCGTCTGGAAAAGATACTCTCCATGATCCGTCCCGGCGACTACGTGCTCTGCGAGTTCGGCCATAATGACGAGAAGGAGAAAGGACCTGGCACAGGAGCATGGTATCACTACACTGTAGCGCTGAAGAAGCTCACTGACCTCGTGAAGGCAAAGCAGGGAAACGTAATCATGTGTACCCCGACCGTTCGTCGTGCATTTGAGAAAGACAATAAGACGGTGCGTGAGACCCACGGAGACTTCCCGGAGGCAATGCGCACAATGGCAAAGAGAGAAGGTCTCCCAGTTATAGATCTCAATAAGCAGTCATCTCTCTTGCTTCTCCATACAGGTATGGGAGGTTCGAAGCATATCTACGTGCAGTATCCTATGGGTACCTTCCCTTGGCAGACTAAGGCTTTCGAAGACAACACCCATTTCACTCCATTCGGTGCTTACGAGCTGTCAAAGCTCGTCATCCAGGAGCTGAAGAACATGAAGCATCCGCTCGCAGAGCATCTGAGAGACGACTGGACGGACTTCATTCCATACTATCCAGACAACTCTGCTGAGTTCTATTGGCCACAGTCCATCTTCCATGATGGCGTGAAGCCAGACGGAAACTGATGTTTCCTACATGCCGTTCCTCCCTCCTTCAGCGGAGAGAGGAATGGCATTCCCCCACAGTCATGTCCCCTTTGCGACAAAGGTGAGCCACTGTGTCAGCCGCTTCAGCGGTTGACAGCTACTGACAGGATATACTAACAATCAATATTTACAAGATGAAACAAATACTGACCTTTCTGTTTCTGATGCTGGCTATATTGCCATCGTCAGCGCAACGCAGGATCGACAAGCTCGACCGAGGGCTTGTCGGCATCAAAGTCAATGCAGGCGTATTCCTCAGTTGGAGAATACAGTCTGACGAGTACTATGACGTGAAGTACAACCTTTACCGCAACGGCACCCGTATTGCGGAAAATCTCGATGTCTCTAATTTCACCGACAAGGGCGGAAGTGTGGATAACTCCTACACTGTCGCTGCAGTAGTGCGTGGAAAAGAGCAGACACAGTCTAAGGCTATCAAGCCTTGGGCGCAGAATTACTTTGAGATCAGCCCTAAGCACGACTCTTCCCTCAAGTGTACATACGTGCCAAATGACGCCTGCTGTGCAGATGTCGATGGCGACGGAGTGGTGGAAATCCTCCTGAAGTATGACAACCAGCAGGAGGGAGAGCAGCTTTACCCGAAGCAGGGTCCTAAGATGGGCGGTGCAGACACCAAGGAATACACCCTCTTTGAGGTGCTGAAACTTGACGGCACTGTGCTCTGGTGGGTCAACTGCGGACCAAATATGGGCGACTTCCAGAACAATGAACAGAACATCGTGGGCTATGACTGGGACCAGGACGGCAAGTCGGAGGTGCTGATGCGCCTCGCTGAAGGATCCGAAATCCACATGGCTGACGGCACAGTATATAAAATTGGAGCCGATGGCAAGAACGGTACATCATGGACAAACTACCGTCAGCCTAAGGCAGAGGGCAGTGTAGAGTGGTTTACCCACTATGGCAATGAGTTTCTCGTATATTGCAACGGTGAGACAGGTAAGCCATACCAGTGCATCGACTTCCCATTGAAGCGCTATGAAGCAGGAGAGACAGACCTGAAGAAGGCATGGGGCGACGGCTATGGTCACCGTTCCAGCAAGTATTTCTTCGGTGCTCCTTATCTTGACGGACGCCATCCGAGCATCTTCCTCGGAAGAGGTATCTACACACGTCATAAGTTTGTAGCCCTCGATGTGGATCCAAATACCCACCAACTCAAGGAGCGTTGGCGCTGGACAAACAATCAGGCAGGCTCACCTTGGTATGGACAGGGTTATCACAACTATGCCGTCGTAGATGTAGATTGGGACGGACGCGATGAGATAGTATGGGGCTCTATGGTCATTGACGATAATGGTAAGGGACTTTCCACTACTGGACTCGGACATGGTGACGCTCAGCATCATGGTGATTTCGACCCTTATACATACGGACAGCAGGGTTTCTTCTGTAATGAAGATTTACCAGCAAACAACTATCGTGACCTTATCACCAGCAAGATACGCCACCGCTTGGCAGGTGGAGGCGATGACGGCCGCTCTCTTGCCGGCAACTTCAGCAATGATATGCCAGGCGCAATGGGCTACTCAGGTCATGAGGATCCTATCAGTTGCGTGACAAGTAATCTGGAGAGCAATCTCTCGAAGAACGGATTAGGCATAAATTTCCGCATTTATTGGGATGGAGACCTTCAGGAAGAATCGTTCAATAATGTCTCTGTCAGCAAGTATAAAAAAGGTGAAATAGCCACTATGACAGGCTGTTACTCAAATAATAGTACAAAGGCGACGCCTACATTCATGGGCGACATTTTCGGCGACTGGCGCGAAGAAATCATCGAGCGCACAGCCGACAATAAGCTTCGCATCTTCACTACCACCATTGAGACACCTTGGCGCAACTACTCCCTCTGGTATGACAAGCAGTATCGTAACGGTATGGTATGGCAGATGTGTGGCTACAATCAGCCTCCACACGTGTCATATTTCCTCGGTGAGCTCGAAGGCATCACTATGGCACCACCTCCAGAGACCATGACAGGACGCAAGGAGATAGCCAATGGCGGCACCATAGGCAGTGACGACGAAGTGCTCATCACCTGCGAGACCAATGACATGACCGTTAACGTGCAGGATGGAGCTACACCTTATTTATATATAGACAACGCTCCGTCCTGGGTGCAGGGCTCTGCAAAGTCGGAAGCCACAGCAAAGGAATATCCTATCACTTATACATACTACACCCATACCCTCACAGGTGGAGCCTTTGCAGGCGATATGCGTCTCATCAAGCAGGGTGCGGGCAACCTCGTTTTGCCTAACGTGGTGCAGACATACAAGGGCAACACCGACGTATGGGCAGGCACACTGACCTTCAACGGTACACTCCAGAATTCACGCCTCTGGCTCAATCGCCTCACTAATCTCAATACAGATGGCGGTAAGTTCGAGAAGAGCATACAGGCAGACTATGGTAGTGTGATTCGTATAGGTGGTGAAGAGGCAAAGGCTTCTTCTCTTACTACCGACTCTCTCAATCTCGGTTTCGGTGCAATCGTAGAAATAGACCTCTTCTCTGACGGTCTGAAAGCCGACCAGATCAATGCTAACGTGCTTAACATTGAGAAGAAGGTATGGCCTAATGGCGGCGGTCCTGTATATGATACTCCAGTGTTCCGCTTCAAAGCACACGCTGCTGGCGAAATGAGTGATATTGCAAGTGGTGATTATGTCCTTGGCAGCATAGCCAAAGTGGAGGGAAATATCTCTGATATTGTAATCGAAGGATTGACAAAACAGAAGACTTCACTCTCCGTGAAAGAAGGAAAACTCGTGCTTACAGTAAAGAGTTACCCAGAGAAAAACCTCGTATGGTCAGGCGACAAGGGCACTACTCTTGACCTTGACAATACAGCCAACCTCACAGATGCAGAATCTGGCGAGGCAGAAGTATTCACCACAGGTTCAGATATCCTCTTCCCTGCCACTGCAAGCAATTATAATGTAGTCGTTTCAAATGCTCATGGCGCAGTGTATGCTAAGTCTATCACATTCGATAATAGTAATAAGCCTTACTATCTCTCTGGCGATAGCATCGTGGGAGAACCTGTAGTGACTAAGAAGGGCGACGGTTCTGTATATATAAATAATGAGAACCGTATGGGTAATACTGCTATCAATCAGGGCACTCTCTATGTTTCTTCTCTCGCAAACACTATCGGACAGGATTACGGTTCGCTGGGAGATAAGAGCAAGACCATCACTATCAGCAACGGAGCACGCCTCGGTATCTCTAACACATTGACCTCTAATCAGGTGATTTCAGTAGGCGAAGGCGGCGGAGGCGTTACTGTAGCAAGTGGCGCAAAGCTCACTCAGAATGCTTCTATTTCAGGAGTAAAGAGCGAGGCATTTACCAAGTCAGGCGATGGAACTATGATTATGCCTTCTTCCTTCACTCCATCTAAGCTCATCATCATGGGCGGTACTGTCAATGGATATGATGGTAAGGGACCAGGCAATATCGAGTTCCGTGGAGGAACATATAGCGATGCCAATAATGAATATACTTACAGCACTCTCGCTTCCAATCTTATCGTAGAGGAAGGACAGAAAGGTACGCTCATTCTCAATCCACGATGCAACTATACAGGCAAACTTACCGGTGCAGGTACACTCACAGTTGTGGCTGGCGGAGTGCGCAATTATCTCAATGGTAACTGGAGCGCTTTCCAGGGAGAAGTAGTCGTTCAGGCGCAGAAACGTGGCTCTTATGACCCTTCTTTCGATTGGAATAACACCTACGGATTGCCTTATGCTACGCTCAATGTGCAGTCAGGATATGAATTCAAGAACAATGGCAAGGACGTAGCAGTCAAGAGTTTGAAGACGTCAGCTGCGGGTACTATCAGCGGTAGTGGCAAACTGATTCTCGGTGAAAATAATGATGCCGTTATCAATGTAGCCAACTATATCTCCTGTCCTGTAGTCTATCGTGGTAAGGAAGGACAGGAAATGCGTATCACTGCAGCTAATGCAGGTCGTATTTCCAACACTATCACCGTCGAGTCAGGTGCTCTCCGCTTTACTGGAAGTAGTTCTAACAAGACAAAGTGTAATGGTGATAAATTTGTCTTTGTGAAGAATACTGGTAAGGTATATGGTGGTAATGCTCTCTTCCATGCTGTGCAGGCTTCCAATGGTGGAGAGTTCTCTATCACAGGTACAAGTGATAACCCTACTACCATCACCACTTCTGCCTATGCTACCACTCTCATCAATTCTGGAGCAGTGCTTGATTTCAAGTTGAAGTCGGCTACAAGCTACTCAAAACTCGTATGTAATGGTACATTGTCATTCTACACTGGCGGTATTCTCCGTGTACGTTTGGCTGATGGTTACACCCCTACTGTGGGTTCAGAGTTCAAACTTTGGACTGCCAATAAGATTTCCGGCGTTACAGAAGAGAAGGTTGTGCTTGAGCTTCCTGCCCTCCCTGCCGGACTTAAATGGGACACTACCGCTCTCTATGCTGCGGAAGGAGTCTTGAAAGTAGTGGCTGGCGACGCAACATCTATCGACAGCCTCCCAGCCAATGCTGAGTTTGATGCTGAGGTATTCACCGTCGATGGTAAGAGTCTTGGACGTATCACCACCACTAAGGCTAATCTCCATCGCGCTGTCAAAGCCCTCGTAGGTGCTCGTGGCAACTATGTCGTTAAGACTAATGATGCTAATGGCGTGGTAAACATTAAGTAATCACCTCGCTCTCTTAGCTCTTTAATAGCTTGGAAATCAAAATATCAATAGAGGAAAGTAAATATGAAATGATTATTTATTCTTCTCTATTGATATTTTTTTTATTGAAAGCATCTATGAAACAAATTACAGATGAGTGTTAAGAGGTATTAGTATGGGGAATGATAAGTTTGTTTGGTAAAAAGAAAAAGTCGTATTTATGTTATAAACCAAACAATTATGTAAAAAACACACTAAATATTTTGTAGTTTCTAAAATAATTTGTACTTTTGCAACGGATTAAAACTAACTCGCTTATAACGATTGATCTCGAAGCTGACTGTATTGCTTGTCTCTGCTAAATGAAAGCAGTAGAATCTGATACAATAACTTGTAAAATCTACGATATTAATTTAACTGATATAAATACTAACTTAATTTCTCGAAATTATGAAGAAACAACTACTCAGCATTGCATTGCTGTCTGCTTTTGTCTCAGGTGCTATGGCACATGAAATTGGAGACAAGGTGTATAGCAACAGTGCAAAATGGAAGATTACAGGTAAGAATCTTGTAACCAATGGTGATTTCTCAGACCTTTCTCTCTCTGGCTGGTCTGCCATTGACGAAACTGTTGACAAGTTGACTACATTCTCTGTGCTTGCAGGTCAAGGCGCTGAAGGCAAGAATGAAATCAAGGTCAACGATAGTCAGACAGACCTCAAGAATGGTATTTACCAGACTATCGCCATCGAGCAAGGTGGTACATACATCGTTTCCATGAAGGTGATGAACACCAAAGCCGCTGGTTTTACTGACTTCGACCTCACTGGTGCAAACACCAATTACATCAATGCTTATTATAACACTGACGGTGCACTCGCTACAACAAGTGGAACCAATAACACAACTCTCTCTTATGGTGCTGACGGAGTATGCGGTGGTTATACTTTCTCTTTCACTACTGATAAGTTTACTGAGGTCAATTTCCCAGTACAAGCACCAGCAAACGGTCAGATTGTAATCGACCTCCGCGGACTTTCTGAGGGTCTTGAAATCTGTGATGTTACCTGTCAGGCTGCAGAACAGATATATGACACACGTATCCCAGAGAAGCGTATCGCTTACATTAAGAGCGTACTCAATGGTTATGATTTCTCTAATAAAGATAGCTATGCAGATCTTGAAGAGGCAATCACAGAAGTTGAGACACTGATTTCTGATGGCGCAGACGAAGGTTATGAATCTGCAATGGAGAATCTTAACCTGATGTGGGATGGATTTGTAACAGACAACTTCTCCAATGTGCTTAACAGCATCAACACAGGTGCATCTGGCAACTATTCTGCAAACTGGGACAACTGGACTGGAAAGTTCAATAAGCTGAGCAGCGATGCTTCTGCCCAGAATAAAGTAAGCGGATGGTCTTGGTCAACAGACCGTTGGTGTCACAAGAATGCATCTGCAGATACACCTCTTCAGATTCAGTGGATGCGCAAATCTTCTGGCACTTGGGATAATATCGCAACCAATACCACAACTCTCGACAAGGGTACATACTTCTTCGGATTTCAGGGCGCTGGCGGCATGATGACCCTCAACCAGCAACGTTGGGTTCGTTCTCAGGCAAAGGAATGCGCTGAGACGTATGTCTTCTTCAATAATGATACCACAGAGATGTTCCTCCTCCCTACCTCTGATGATATGGCTTCAACTTATGGCAACGTAATCTATAAGTTTGAGGTTGCAGAGGACAATACACCTGTAAAGTTCGGTATTCGTTGTAATATCGGTCAGGGACAAGTTATAGCTGATGGTTTTGATGTAAATTTCTATCATCCAGTGCTCTATAAAGTGCTTGTAGAAGGCGAGCTTACACCAGAACAGAAGACCTATCTCGGTAACGTACAGACACAGATTGATGCCCTCAAGGGTCGTATTACAGTAGCAGAAGGCTATGTAGCAGCAGACCAGAAGACCCGTCCTTGGGGTAAGGAAAACCTTCAGAAGGGTATTGAAGAGTCAAAGAAGCGTCTCGCTGTATGGGAGGCAATGAGTGAGACCGACCGCCTCGCTACTATGGATAATTTCTCAGCAAAATATGATGCTACTCAGGCTCCTTACTATGTAGATGATGCATACGTACTGAAAGATACTACTTATACTGATAATACAGAAAAGGCACTCCAGAATGTTATCATGAATGCTGGTGTACGCTATATCAACAATGAGTTTATCTCTGTATTTGAAAACTACAATGCTCCACTTCAGAATGTCGCTGCAATTATCAATACAGCCAACGAGACTCTCGAGAATCCGCTCTATGCAGGTGGAGACAAGACTACATTCCAAAACAAGATTTCTGAAACCAAGAAAGCTTATGATGCTATCGCTGCTGCTACAACCGATGCAACAAGAGAAGATGACGTTACACGTCTGAATGAACTCGTAAATGTTCTTGAAGCAGCTTCTGAGGCATTCAAGAAGAGCGCAGAAATCTCTCCAATCGCTACATTCGACTTCGAAGGAGGTTACGAGAAAGTTGACAATGAGGGAGAAGTTTCCTATGTTGTCAAGAGCGTAGAAAATAACCTGAATATGGTATTCGCTGACGGTCAGCTCTCAGATAAGGCAAATGATGTATATGATTATGATCTTTCATATCAGATTGTAAAATCAAAGAGTGAAGCTATCAATGACGGTAATATCCTCGTTATCGGTAACACTGCTAATCTCCTTGAGCTTACAGACGCAGTAGCTCCTACTTCAGATGACGTGCTCCGTATTGACTTCACAATGTATCATCCTGCATGGGGTAACTCAGTAGGAACCCCAGAGGTATTGCTCCTCGATGCAGAGAAGAACACTATCGGTGGTTTCCGTAGAGGTAAATGGAATGCTGTTGACTACTGCTCATTCGGTGACTTCAGCGGCAAACTCTTCGAGACAGACAAACCTTCACAGTTGAAGGACTGCTTCGCTATCACTGGTGGCTCACGTGTGGATTACAAGTTGGTTTTCGACTTCAAGGCTCTTACTATGCAGGCAAGCGTAATCCAGTACAAGGGTGATGCTAAGACTTGCGAAGTATATGCAGAGACTGCAGGCGAGAGTGTTCCTTTCGGAGATGTAAAAAATCTTCCTAAGTATTTCTCTCTCAGCGGTGCAGCATCTAAGATGATGTCAGGTCGTCGTTCTTCTATCGACAATATCAAGATTTATAGATATGCTTCAAAGGCAGCAGTATCAGGCATCACAGATGTAGAGAAAGAGGCTGCAGAGGCAAGCAAGGCTGTCAAGAAGATTGAGAACGGTAAGATTGTAATCGTTAAGGGCGGTAAGAAGTACACCGTAGCAGGTGCACAGATCAAGTAATCCCGTCACTATAACATAAATGCAAGTCCCCCACTCCTTTCGTAAAATGGAGTGGGGGACTTGATGATTACTGATGATTTTTGTTTTTTTGCTTATTTATGATAATTCAAGTCTTTAGCTTAGGCTGGAAGCCTATACCGAGCGAAGCGAGAGTAACCAGTGACGAAGTCTCCGGATTAAAAAAATAAATACCAATACCTGTCTGGAAGACAGTATCAAAACAAAATCTTTCTTTTTTATTGTTATCTATAGAAAAACGAGCCAAAATTGAGCCCCTCACTCTATAAGAGTGGGGGAATTTTGTGTTAAATTGTTTTTTTTTAATGATTTATGCCGTAATCTCAATTTTTTTTAGTTACTTTGCACCTTGAAATAAAGCGACTAATAAAACTACTGACTTTTAATGTCATTTTTCGCTCTACTACTAAGAATAAAATATAACAGACAATATACTAATTTAACCAACTTATGAAGAAACTCTTTTTATGTGCGTCTTTTGCGTGCCTTGGACTCTTCTGCTCTTGTCAGAAAGATGAATTGGTGCCAGAAGATTCAAAGCCAGAATGGCTGGGTTCGAGCATTTATGAGGAACTTAAGTCGGCTACACACCTCACTGGTACGTTTAATACATACCTCAGACTGGTGGATGATCTCGGCTATGATGAAGTACTCTCACGAACCGGAAGTAAAACCATCTTCCCTGCTAATGATGATGCCTTCGCCCGCTTCTTTGCATCAAAGAATGCTTTCGGAGTGACATCCTATGAGCAACTCACTCCTGCTATGAAGAAGCTGCTGCTTTACAGTTCAATGCTGGACAATGCAATGCTTGCTTCTATGCTCTCTAACGTAAAGGCTGATGACAACAATGTAAGTCGTGGCGTCGCAGTAAAGCATGCTTCCAACATCTCTGTCATCGACTCTGTCACTACTATCTACAACGGCGCACTCATGCCACAGGGCAACTCTTTCTGGGATTCTTACCGCACAAGAGGTATCAATGTGGTCTATGACGCTACACGACCAATGATTGTTCACTTCACTCGTGAACAGATGCTCAACAACAACATCACCACAACAGGTACTGATTGCGACTTCTCAATCATCCGTGGAGAAAAGGTTGGCACCAACATTGCAAACTCTGACACTGCCTATATCTACCAGACAAGGATTGTAAATCAGGACGTAACTTGTCAGAATGGTTATGTGCATCAGGTCAATGACGTAGTGCTCAATCCTGGAAACATCGGACAAGTGCTCCGTACAGAAGATAATACTAAACTCTTCTCACGCATCGTAGATTATCACTGCGCTCCTTACTACAACGCTGTAACTACAAACAACTATAATTCCTGGGCACGTCAGAATGGTGTAGCTACTGTCGATTCTATCTTTGAAGTACGCTATTTCGCTTCTGCTCACTCACAGGATGGTAAGCCAAATGTGCTTGATCCTTCAGGAAACTCTGTCGCTTCCAATCATCGTCTCAATTGGGACTTGGGCTGGAACCAGTATTATCCATCATCTACATCTGCTCTCGCTTTGGCTGATATGGGCGCTGTACTTGCTCCTACCGACAAAGCAATGGAGGAATACTTCTGTAATGGTGGTGGCGGTGCTTACTTTATCGAGCTTTATGGCGACCCTGTGCTCAAGCATCAGAATACACCTGAGAACCTTCCTGCCAATCTTGATGCTATGTTCAAGAATGACCCTAACGGTATTCTTACCAGTTTCATAAACAATCTTATCCAGGGTTCATTTATCTCTACCACTCCAAGCAAGTTTGGAACCATCACTAACCAAGGTTCTGGCGACTTCATGGGACTCACAGTTTCTGACCTTAACGTAACAGAAGATGGTAAATATGACGTCGCAATCGCATGCAATGGTGTGATTTACAAGATAGCTTCTATGATTGCTCCTGATATGTATCAGTCTGTAATCGGTCCAGCAGTAACCTATCCAGATCTCTCTATCATGGGTGAGTTCGCTTCAGATAGAACTTCTGGCGCTACAGCATCTAAGTTTGGAGCCGACCTTTACTACTATCTTATGGCTATGAAGGCAAACTATTTGTTCTTCATCCCTTCAAATGAGTCAATGGCAAAGTGCTATATTGACCCCGTTTCTTTGGGAGCTTCACAGCCTCGTGCGCTTGAGTTCTACACTCATTCAGAGAAGATTCCTGGAACAGAACGCTACCAAGACTACTATGGAGTACGCCTGCATAAGGTCACTTTCGATAAGAATGGCAAGGCAACCATCAATCCTACACACTACAATGAGATATCAGATATCGAGTTAAAGAATTCTAAAAAAGAATATGAATATGCTTCTCAGGTCTATGACCTCCTCAATTACAACACTGTAGTGCTCGATGCAGGAAAGGATCCTTCAGAAAATGAGTACTTCCTTACCAAGCATGGCTGCGCTATCCGCATCAAGGACTTCGCTGAAAGCGGTGGTAACTTCACCGGAAAGATATATGGCGGAGCACAGATAGACAATGGAATAGAGCCTGCAAACATCGTAAAAGGATGGAAAGAAAAGAATGGTTGGGCTTTTCAGCTCGACGGACTCATCCAGCCTTCACTCACAAGTGTGTATGGACTCCTCTCAAAGAATAACGATCGCTTTACAAAGTTCCTTGACCTCTGTGGCATTTTTGAAAACCAAGACCTCTTGACTTTCGCAGGAATTGATGCTACAGCCGAAATCGGAACACCACCACAGGAGCGCTACTTCGTATTCTCAAACAAGAAGAATAAGGCTCTCGACAATAATATCAACTTCTTCAACGGTTATAACTACACCTTCTTCGCACCAGACGACGACGCTATGGACAAAGCATACGCGCTCGGACTCCCTACCGAAGATCAGATAATGGAAATCTTTGAGAAGTATAATGGTATGGAAGAAGAGGTTTCTGAGGATGAAATGACAGAGGCAAAGGCACAGGTACTCAATATGCTTAATGCGCTCCGTGCTTTCGTACGCTATCATTTCCAGAATAATTCAGTCTTTGCAGACAAGAATGTAGCTAAGGCTACCTATCAGTCACTCTACTCTTCTGACCTCGGTATCCCTGTAAACATCACTACAGAGGCTAAGAGCGGAGTGCTCTCAGTCACCGATGCTTCAGGCAAGACCATCACTGTAGATGCTAACAACGCGTCACTCCTTAGCAATAAGATGACTCGTGACTACGAATATAATACAGTAAAGACCAGTGCCACTTCTATCGCGGTATCTTCTTCCGCTGTGGTACATGAGGTTTCAACCCCTCTTTGCTATACTACATCAGGTCGCTATGATGACAAATGGTCAACAAGTTCAGCGCGTAAGGCTGCTGCTAAGAACTATACAGCGACTAAAAAACTCTCTAATAACTTCAAAGACTAACTACTATGTCAAAGGTTAAAACAATATTGACACTGTTGCTCTGTGTATTGGCGCAGATGGTCATGGCGCAGTCAAAGGTCATTTCCGGTACGGTAGAAGATGCACTGGGACCTGTCATGATGGCTAATGTGACCGAACGAGACGGAAACAACCGTATCGTAAATGCTACGCAGACCGATATGATGGGTAACTTCTCTATGGAGATAAAGAACCCAAAGAATAAACTTGTCATCTCTTATGTCGGTTCAAAGACACAGACACTTACCATCGGTGACAAGACTACATTTGCCATCAAACTCGAAGATGAGAAAACTACACTGAATGAAGTGACCGTAAAAGGTCGCCGTACTAACTCTGGTGGACTTAATATCAACAAGAAAGAGATTACTACTGCACAGCAGACATTCGACCTTTCTGAGGTAGAAGGTATGGCTTTCACCTCTGCCGACGAAGCTCTCCAGGGTGAAATTGCTGGTCTTGATATCGTGAGCAATTCCGGTAACCTCGGTGCTGGTACCACAATGCGTCTCCGTGGTGTTACTACCATCAACGGAAATGCAGAGCCTCTTATCGTTGTTGACGACAAAATCTTCGACAATCCTGACCAGAGCTTCGACTTCACAGCGCCTACAGAGGAAGACTATGCGTCCCTCCTTTCTGTCAATGTGGAGGATATCGCAAACATTTCTGTACTCAAAGACGCTGCCGCAACAGCCATCTGGGGTTCTAAAGGTGCTAACGGTGTCATCATGATTACCACAAAGCGTGGTTCTCGTGGTAAACCATCTGTCAACTTCTCATATAAGTTTACTGGCACATGGCAGCCTAAGGGCTATACTCTCCTTAATGGTGACGACTACTCTATGCTTCTCAAAGAGGAGTACTATAACCCTAACCAGTCAAATACTGCAACATCAAACATCCGTGAGATTAACTATGACAAGTCATGGGCAGACTACGAAAACTGGAATAACAACACTGATTGGGTGAAGGCTGTTACTCAGTTTGGTGCTCTTCATTCCTACAACCTCAATATATCAGGTGGTGGTAAGAAGGCTACTTTCCGTATCTCAGGTGGCTATGACCATCAGACAGGTTCCATCATTAAGCAGGAGCTCAACCGTCTCTCTACACGTCTCGTGCTCGACTACAACGTGTCAGACCGTATTCGCTTCTCCACTAACTTCGCTTTGGTATATACAGACAACCTCCAGAACTATGTAGGTCTCCTCGGTATCGCACAGAAAATGGCTCCTAACATGAGTATCTATCGTCAGGATGCTAATGGATATGATACCAATGACTACTATATCATGGCGCCAGAAGGTACTCTTAATGGTAATACTCCTTATACAGGCAACTATTCTTCTTACGAATTGCGCTCTATTCGCGCACTCGGTAACCCTGTAGCATACGCAAATCTCTCATGGAAACGTGATAAGACTTACCGTATTACCCCTGACTTCAACATCAAGTATGAGCTTCTTGGCACAGAATCACAGAAGAGTCGTCTGACATTCAATGGTAGAGTAGATTTTGATATCTATGCTCGCTCAGTGCCAACATACTGTTCTGCTGGCGTACAGTCAATGGTTTGGAACGATGGTGGCTACAGTCCTGCTGATAATACAGAGTCTAACCGCCTGAAAGTAGGTGGTCGTGCCGAATTCGTATTTACTCCATACTTCAAGAATGAAGATATTACAATGTCAATGCTTGCTCGTTATGAGATGAGTACACAGAGATATTCTTCACAATACATCGGTGAATACTCTCTTCCTGGCGGCATTACTTCTCCTACAGTGGATGCGGCTATCAAGAATCTCTCAAGTAGCAACAGCCGTTCTAACTCACAGAACATCACTTACAACAGTCACTTCTCATACAAGGAGCGTTATAACCTCGGATTCTCTCTTCGTGCTGACGGCGACTCTAAGTTCGGACCAAAGCAGAAATGGGCATATTTCCCAGGCTTATCTCTGCGTTATAACCTCTCTGAAGAGCCATTCTTCAAGTCTATTCGCGATGTAGTCTCAATGGCTGCGCTTCGTCTCTCTTGGGGTGTAAACGGTAAAGCTCCTGATAGCGACTACCTCTTCTATAATACTTATAGTAGTGGTACAGGCGCTTATGGTTCGTATAGTAAGATGGATGGACTCAAACTCGATGACCTTCGTTGGGAAAAGACCACTTCTTACAACGTCGGAGCAAACTTTGGTTTCCTCGATGACATCATTGAAATAGATTTCGATTACTATCATAAGGACACCAAAGACCTCCTTCAGAAGAGCGTTACCATTCCTACTACCACAGGTTATCCTACTCTCGCTTACCAGAATGTAGGTCGCATGACCAATGATGGATGGGAATTGAACATCAATGCCAATAAGTTTATCAAGACTAAGAAGTTCTCTCTCTCAGCAGGTTTCAATATTTCTCAGAACTATAATGAGATTAAAGAAATGGACCAGCGTGTGCTTGATAACGTAAACTCAAGTTGGACAGCTACTTCTCGTGGCTCTTTCCAGAACCGTATTCAGGTAGGAAACCCTCTCGGTTCTATCTATGGTTTCCGCTATAAGGGAGTTTACCAGTACACATACGACTGGCTTATCAATGAGCAGACAGAAAAGGGATGGACTACAGACGAGTTTGAAGCAGCTATCAATGGTATGCTTGCAGAGGGCAAAACAATGCCAGTAGTCGTAGGTGCTGACGGTAAAGTGATTATGAAATCAAACGGTCAGCCACAGCGTATGGTGTATAACTACAATGAAGGCACTGCTACATATTCATTCCAAGGTGGTGATGCCATCTATGAGGATGTCAATCATGACGGTCAAATCAATGCTCTTGACATCGTATATCTCGGCAATTCATTGCCAAAACTCAGCGGTGGTTTCAACTTTAACGTAACTTACGGACGTTGGGGACTTCGTGCTCGCTTTATGTATCGTTATGGTAATAAGGTGGTTAATGCAGCACGTATGTCGCTTGAAAATATGTCAGGAGCTTACAATCAGTGCTCTACAGTAAACTGGCGTTGGCGTAAGGACGGTGATGTAACTCCAATCCCACGTGCAATTTACGTATATGATAACGGTTCTGCATACAACAGTCAGGGCTCTGACCGCTATGTAGAAGATGGCTCTTTCGTACGTTTCCAGAATCTCCAGATTTCTTATAACTTCAACAAGAAGCTCATAAAGAAGTGGGGAATCAACAGATTGCAGTTCTATGCTTCTGTAAACAACCTCTTCTGTTGGACTCGTTACTCAGGTGTTGACCCTGAAATCTCAGTAGGTGGATGGGGAGTAGCGACAGATAGTTCGCAGACCCCACGCTCTAAGTCATTCACAGCAAGCGTCCAGGTTGGTTTCTAATATAGAGTAAAGCATAATGTAACAAGATCAATGAAAAAAGTTATGAAAATAAATATTTCAAAATATATCAGAGCAAGTAGAACGACATTCTACGTTACGCTTTATTCGCTGCTCTCTGCTACTCTCGCTTCATGCGTAGATACCATCATTCTCCCGGATGATAAGACCGTGGAGGAAGACTGGTGGCAGAAGAAAGAACAGGTGGATAACATGGTGAACGGTGCTTACAATGCTATGGCTTCTACTAATGTTCAGTTCCGTCTTATCGTGTGGTCTTCACGTTCTGACGAACTGACTGTCAATACATCGCTCAGTAACAGTTCGCTTAATCAGATTAACTCTGCTAATATCCAGACCACCAACACCTATGCTAACTGGGGTGACCTCTACAGTGTCATCAACTGTTGCAACCTTGTCATTGACAAATCGGCAGAAGTGATGAACATAGACCCAAGTTATCTTGAGGGCGACCATAATAATAATGTGGCTCAGATGAAGGCACTTCGTGCTCTTTGCTATCTGTATCTCATCCGTACTTTCCGTGACGTGCCATTGGTGCTCACACCTTTCAAGCAAAGTTCACAGGAACTGAATGTGCCTCAGGTGGCTCCAGGCGTGGTACTTGATCAGATTATCGCTGACCTTGAGGAGGTAAAGAATAATACTCTCTCTACTTCCAACATCTATACACAGTGGCAGAAGATGGGTAAGATAACCCGAAATGGTGTCTATGCCATCCTTGCAGACGCTTATCTCTGGCGTGCTTCCATCCTCGGAAACGAGTCAGATTACGACAAGTGTATCGAATGTTGTGACTATATCCGCAATCAGCACTCTAATGCGACAGGCGGAAACTCCGGGTTCAGACCACAAGCAACAGAGGATGATGGTTGGAATCTCAATCGCGCAAGCAGTTACTACAGTGTCTTTAATGGCAAAGATGATGAATCTCTCTTTGAGCTTTGCTATAATGATAACACTGGTCTCTGCAATGCTTATTACAAATATAAGAACTCAAGTTCAGCACAGCCTTACTTCTACACCACTCCAGCCTTTGGTAAGGCAGATAAAGATCAGTCAAGTTCTGTATTCTGCGAGGATGATGCAGCATACGATGTACGTGGTTTCGAGAGCGTATATGGCTTCAACGAGGATAATGAAGAGGCTATTCGTGTTCGTAAATACGTAGCTCTTAATGGTCTGCTTGGACAATTAAAGGCAGAACATACACCTCAGCGTGACTACACTCCTTATCAGAACAACTGGGTAGTATATCGTGCTTCCGACGTTATGCTGATGAAAGCCGAGGCAATGACTCAGAAGGCAGCACTCATTATCAAGGCTGCTGATGCCGAATATGAGAAACTTGCCAGTGCATCTACTCTCAGTGACTCTCTCGCTATCGCGCAGAATCTTGAGCAAGTGAATATCAAGGCTGCTTCTCTTACACAGACAGCGTGCCGTCAGGTGCAGATAGTCCACACTCGTGCCCTTACAGATGAGAAGGAATGTACAGTGGATTCTACAGCTTATAGCTTCACTACCATCGACCAAGATGATGCTTCTGCATACGTAAAACGTCAGGTAACAGGCTATAATACCCTTGCTACCAACGTCACAACTCTTGAGACTCTCGTCTTGAATGAGCGTGCTCGCGAGCTTTGCTTCGAGGGAAAGCGTTGGTTTGACCTCTTGCGTTACAACTATCGCCATGTGGAAGGAGTGGATTATTACAGACTTCTGACTGACTTCGGTGGCAAATACGTTACCAATTACTCTGGTTTCAATACCTATATACAGCGTAAGAACTCAGGTGGTTCAGCCATTGTGGCAAAGATGCCGTCAGAGCCTTATCTCTATATGCCTATCATAAAGAGTGAGACAGACGTTAATTCACTTCTGAAGCAGAACCCTGTATATTCAGACAACTCCACAATAGACAAGAATTACTAATCTCATTTATATATAGTAATATAGAAAAGAGAATAAAAACAAGTGGTTTTTGATAAAAGAACAAGAACATAGTTTCTTTGACTTTCAAACACGATATATAATATGAATAAGAATATAATAAAGATAGCACTTGGAGTGATGTTTGGATCAGCAGTGGGTCTTACATCATGTGTCAAGGAAATCGATGAGTCCAATCTCTATACTTTCACAGGTCAGACCATCGAAGACTACCTGGAGGCTAACGACTCCCTTTTCTCTGACTTCAATGTCATCATGGAGCGTTCGGGCTACAATCGCCAGATGTCCTCTTATGGACAATACACTTGCTATGCTCCTGTCAACAGTGGAGTAAGAAAGTATATCGACAGCCTTTACAATGATACCACTGACTATGTAGAGGATGCTGCAGGAGCGAAGACCTTTCTGCATCATGGAATGACAGAAAATTCCCTTGAGGGACTCACTGACTCTCTCTGTAAGGAGATAGCTCAGTATCATATTTCTGCAATGCTCGTTTCCTACATTGACCAGCTTAGTAATGTGAATGGTGCTTCTATAGCTACGATTCTCAATACTCCTTTCATTTCAAAGCTTGGCAATGATGGTGTAGTAAGATTCAATGATGTATCAGAAGTGCTTGAGTTTGACCAGGAAATGACCAATGGATACGTTCACGTAATCAGTGACGTGATTCCTCGTACCACCCAGAAGGTGGACAAGGTGTTCAACCGTCATAAGGAGTTCAGCATCTTCTATGATGCTCTCCGTCTGACAGGTCTTGCCGACACCCTCAACGGTCCAGTGAAGAAGGACGCTACCTACAGTCTTGACAACATATCAGGTCGTCCAGGTCCCAGTTCTATGGCAAGCGGTAGATACTTTGTTCCAAAGGAGTGTAAGATTTCATATACCGTCTTTGCAGAGACCAATGAGACACTGGCAAGATATGGTATTACAGATTTTGAGTCTCTGAAAGCAAAGTGTATCGAATGGTATGCTAATGCAAAGGAATGGTACGACTATCCTGGCAAGGATGAATATAAGATCAGCACAGGCGATGACTACACCTATAAATATAATGTGGTGAATATGTTTATGCGCTATCATATCATCAAGGCTGGTATGACAAAGTCAAAACTGACTTATGTCCGTAATACAGCAAATCAGAATTGGAACTATGCCTTCGGCGGTGAGCCATTCGATTACTATGAGACAATGCTCCCACATGCTCTCATGAAGATATGGCAGCCACTCTATCAGAACACTGGATCGCAGACAAATATCTGGATCAACCGTTATCGTCAGAACAATACTCTTACTGATGAAATCGGAACAATGGGTAGCGATGAGACCCACCAGATTATCAAGCAGGGCGTAATGATAAGCAATAAGGCTGCTGATATTCAGGCTTACAATGGTTATATCCACACTATTGAGGATGTCCTCGTATATGATGCCGACGTGCCAAACCATGTTCTCCATGAGCGTATGCGTATTGACTCAGGCTCTATGCTCTATGAATTGATAAGCAACAATATCCGTTATGCTACTCCTGCCGAGATTGGAGCTCGTAATCTCTCCAGCAATGATGGCACGATGGTGCGTCTGCCTCTCGATTATTTCGATAATCTCGTAAGCTATAATCAGAAGACCAAGCTGGCATGGTACTGCACAGGCTCATGGCGTGCATGGCAGGCAGACCAGATTTCTGGTTGGGACGAGTACGACTTTGCCGTTCGTCTCCCTGCTGTTCCTACCGGAGACTATGAGATTCGTGTCATCTTCCCTCCTATGCAATACGGTGGATTGATGCAGTATTACCTCGGTACCTCCAGCGACCCATCGTCCATGCAGCCACTCGGCATTCCTTTCGATGCTCGTTATCCTAACTCTGAGAACGAAGCTGACCGTGATGCTACTGGCTATATGCTCTCTTCTGAGTTCTCCGACTATGGTGTAGCTTCCGACCTCGTAATGCGCAACCACGGTTATATGCGTGCTCCTGCATCATTCGCTCGTGGTAATGGCGATGGAAAGGGACGTGCAAATCCTATCTACACCCGTATCACAGACCCATCAACGATGCTCACATCTCTCATCAACTGCTGTCGTTATGAGGAAGGTTACGGCACATCCATGATGCGTAAGATTCTTGGCACTGTCCATATCGACCAGAGCAAGGAGTACTGGTTGCGTATCAAGAACCTCCTTACGGGTTACGATCAGCTTGGTTTCTCTTTCGATTTCCTCGAACTTGTGCCTGTAGATATCGTCAATTCTCAGGATTATACCGAGGACTGGTACTAATTCATGGAAACCGTCCTGTACCTAAATACAGGTCAGGTAATCCTGAAAATCCAAGATATTGTTATCATAGAATAACGGGACACCCCAGAAAAGAATAAAGAAAATATATGAAAAAAACAAATAAAATAGGTATGATGATGGTAGCAGGCTGTATGCTTGCTGCCACCTCATGCTCTGATTTCAGCGACTATAACGCTATAGACGCATCAGCCCATCCTTCTGCCGACAAGACATTGTGGGAGAATATCAAGGCTAATGCTAATCTCAGCGACTTCGCCCAAGTGCTTGAGAAGGTGGGTTACGATAAGGTGCTCAACGAATCTCACACCTATACTGTATGGGCTCCAGTCAATGATTCATTTGACAAGGATTCGCTTCAGAGCCTTTCCGACTCAAAGATTATCAAGGAGTTTGTAAAGAATATGGTGGCAGACTATGCACATCAGGAGACAGATATCAATGATACTACCGTCTTCATGCTCAATGAGAAACTTCTGAAATTTCATGGAAAGAATACTTCCAACATGACTTTCGACGGACAGCCACTCATTGCCAACAGCGAACTTTCAGCCTACAACTATCCTTCCACCAACGGTATTCTCTATACCATCAGCAATCCTTCTACCTTCCGTTACAATGGTTATGAGATAATCACTGACGCAAAGGATAAGGCAAGCAAGTTCTACGATATGGTGATGAAATACCAGACCGTGACTCTCGACGAGAAAAACTCTGTAAAGGGCGAGATTGTCAATGGTCTCCAGGTGTATGATGACTCTGTTCTCATCGTGAGAAACTCATTGATTGAGAATACTCTCCGTTCCAAACTTACCAATGAAGATTCTCTCTACACTGTCCTTATCCCTAATGATGAGGCATGGGATGAGGCTTACAATCGCATTGCCAAGTATTACAATTACATCTCAGAGATGAACTATCAGGACCTTGAAGACAAGGATTTTCCTTCTGTTAAAGGTGGAGGAAATTCTGCTGGTACTGCTTTCATGGCATTAGGAGCTGGTAAGAAGTTAGTGAAATTATCATCTAAGCCATCAGATTCCGAGTTTGAAGACAATGCTTCTTACTGGACAGACTCTATTGCAAAGCGTAATATCACCAATAATCTCATCTATTCAGAGACCAACACCCGATATAACTATAAGTTGGCTGACGGTCAGAAGTTCGAGGAAGGCGACACTCTCTACACCACTACTCGCCAAAAGCTCACCAATCTCCCGGAGCTCGACAAGGCGACAATGGAGACAAAGACTCTCAGTAATGGTCACGCCCGTATCATCAACGATATCCCATTCAAGTCATGGGAGACTTACGCACCGGAAATCCGCACACGTAGGGTGGGTCGTTATCTTACATCAAATGGAAGTAAAGTGTCAAATGTTATTTATACTAACGTGTCAAAGGATATCTGTACCTTCGACAAACCTGATGAGACCTATCTCTATTACGTCCGTGTAAACGTGTCAGAAGGTAGTGCTTACGCTCCAGAAATGGACTTTAAGCTCCCTGATGTGCTCTCCACTACATACGACATCTACGCAGTAGTAGTGCCAGGATGGATAGAAAATCAGGACGATCCTAATTATGAGAGAAAGCCTTACACTCTCCGTTTCGACATCAACTATACCAATGAGAAGAACGAAGAAGTGCGTGGACGATTCAATGGCGAAGGACTCGTCACTGAAGCAGCAAAAGTAGTCAAGGTGCCAGCTTTCATTTGTGGAGCTGAAAAGGTAGATACCATCAAGCTTGGTCGTGTCACTTTCCCAGTCTGCTATGCTGGTACAGAGGCTTATCCTAATATCAAGGCTTATTGCACTCTCACCAGTTTCGGCTCAGCAAACCGTAAGAAATACGATCAGCAGATACGTATTGCAAATATCATCATGAAGCCTATCGACCTCGTGGAATACGAAGAGAAACTCAAAGCAATAAAAGAAGACTAAAGGATATGAAATATACATTTTTCGATATACTCCAGCAGCAGAGTCTCAGACTCTCTCTATGCTGCCTTGCAGTAGGTTTCTGCACATCCGCATTGGCACAGGACGTTACAGAAGATGACGGCTCTGCAGGCTTCAATGCTCCAAAGCGTGCTGCTGTCAAGGACAAGAATCATCTTATCTCCGTCTCAGGTGTCGTCTTCGACAATGCCACAAAGACCCCACTTGCAGGTGCTCGCATCCAGGTGCTCGGCAATGAGAGATATACAGCCATGTCAAATGCAGAGGGTAAGTTTACCATCAGTCTCCCTGACTTTGCCTCCGCGCTCTATGTCACCGCTCCTCGTCACATGAGTCAGCAGGTAGGCATCAATGCAAATGACACCAAGCAGACCATCCGTATCTCAATGCTGAGCGACAAGTTCCGCACCATGTACGGCAATTTCACCGACTATACAGCCAAGACTTCCACCTCAGTGAAGAGCGGAAATGTCATAGTAGATGAAGACATTCAGAATGTTCTCGGTGCTGATGTGCGTGCTATCACTCGCTCAGGCTCAGTAGATGGCGGTGCGGCAATGTTTATTCGTGGTCTCAATTCCCTCAATGCCAATGCTCAGCCACTCATCATCATCGACGGAGTGGAGATGGATATGCAGCAGGAGCGCACCACCCTTCACGTAGGACGTTCCATGAATATGCTCGCAGGCTTGTCTCCAGAGGACATAGATAAGGTGACTGTGCTCAAGAATGCCACAGCCCTCTATGGCTCACGTGGTGCCAATGGTGTCATAATCATTGAGACAAAGCGTGGTCATTCTATGGCTACTCGCATTGATGCGAATATCTCTGCTGGCATTACTCTCAAGCCACGCCAGTTTAGTCTCATGAATGGAGACCAGTGGCGCACCTACGCTACTGAGATGCTCGGCACCATCTCTGACCTTCGTAAGCCAGAGATTCGCGACATTACATTCAATTTCCTCGATGATAATCCAGACCGTTATTATTATCCTATCTATCATAATAACACCGACTGGCAGGATGAAGTCTATCGCACAGCAATCACACAGAATTACAGCATCAATGTGCAGGGTGGTGACGACATAGGTATGTATAATCTCTCTGTAGGTTATCTCGATTCCAAGAGTCCGATAAAGGAGACCAGTTTCGACCGTCTGAATGTGCGTTTCAATACTGACATCAAGATTCTCTGGAACCTTGAGACCAAATTTGATATGTCGTTCTCACGTACTAACAACACTCTCTTCGACGATGGCTTTGCGTCCGACCTCGGCGCTTCCACCATTACGTCGCCTACAGCTCTCTCACTGATCAAGTCACCGCTCTGCACTCCTTATCAGTACAATAAGCATGTGGGTGGATTTACCTCTCTGCTCTCATCTTACGACGACCTGTTCGCCCCTCTCTCACAGGCAGTCTATGGTAATTCCTACGGTTACTCCCTTGCCAATCCTGTAGCTATCCTCCAGGTGGCAAACGGTGATAATAAGAATAAGGTGGAGAATACATTCTTCAATGTGCACATCGCTCCTAAGTATATCTTCTCTGATCGCCTCTCAGTAACCACGGCATTCAGCTATTATCTCAACCGTAACTCTCAGCGTTACTATCGTCCTACCGAGGGCGTTCCTCCATTCGAGGTGGCAGGACTCGGCACTGTCTTCAACAAGACACAGTCACTCTTTGCCAAGGAGACCAACATATTGAGCGACACCCACGCAGATTGGAACAATAAGTATGGAGCACATTCCATCAATGCTACGCTCGGTTTCCGCTATACTTTCTTCTCTTACGACGGCAGCGATGCCTCCACCGATTACAAGTCAGCGCAGAATGACAAAAACCCATTCCTCTCTGCAGACACCAATTCTGGCTTTCCTGGCATCGGTGGTGCCAACGATGTGTGGAAGAACATGCAGTGGTATGCTAATGCCGACTATAATTATCAGAACCGTTACTTCGCCACTCTCTCCCTCCTTGCAGAGGCCAACAGCCGTTTCGGCCAGAATGCGTCAGGTGCGCTCAAGGCTTTCGGCACTAAGTGGGCTTTCTTCCCAAGCGTTCAGCTCGGATGGGTGCTCTCTAATGAGAATTGGTTCCCTAAGAGCAATGCCATCAATTACCTCCGCGTAAATGCAGGTTTTGATATTAGTGGCAATGATGGTATCGACAACTATGCCGCTCTGACTTCATTCAATACAGTACGTTTCAATGGCAATGCTATCGGAGTGCAACTTACCAACATCGGTAATGACAAAATCAAGTGGGAGACCACAATGAAGTACAACGTCGGTTTCCAGGCTAATATGCTCAATAACCGCCTCGGTGTCAACTTCAATTACTTCATCCACAAGACCAAGGACCTCCTTACTCTCGTCAATTTCTCTACACCAATCTCTGGTATCAACACTTACTGGACTAATGGTGGCGAACTGGAGAACACTGGTTTTGAGACCACTATCACTGGCAAGCCAATCGCTACTCGCAATCTCAATCTTGAGATAGGAGCAAGCGTAGGTCACTATAAGAATGAGGTGACAGCATTGCCAGAGCGCAGCTTCACTGACGGAGCAAAGCATTTCACTGATGGCACCTACATGAAGTCGGTCTATGGCGATAATAATATCATTATTTCCAAAGGCAATCCTGCAGGTCTCTTCTATGGTTATCAGACCCATGAATATGTCTTCGCTACCGATGCAGAGGCAGCAAAGGCAGGCAAGGATGGCTATCTCTATATGCTCGACGAGTCAGGCAATAAGCAATACTTCAAGGCTGGCGACGTGCATTTCGTAGATCAGAATAATGATGGCGTGATAGATGAGAATGATAAGGTAGTAATCGGTGATCCAAATCCAGACATCTACGGTAATATCTTTGCTACTCTCAACTATAAGAACTTCACTCTCGACCTCGGCTTCAATTACAGTCTCGGCAATGATGTTTACAATTATCAGCGCACCATCCTCAATTCCGGTGCTACATTCTACAATCAGCAGGTCAAGGAACTCAACCACTGGAGATACGAAGGACAGGTGACCACTCTCCCACGCCTCGCTTATGGCGACCCTAAGGGAAACAATCGTTTCTCCGACCGCTGGATAGAGGATGGCTCTTACCTCCGCCTGAAGAATGTACGCCTCACCTATCAGATCAATATTCCTGAGGCATGGCAGTCATGGCTCCAGGGACTCTCCGTATGGGGAGAAGCACAGAATGTCTTCACCCTCACCAAATACACAGGCATCGACCCAGAGTTCAGCGCTGGCAACAGCGTCTTCTATCAGGGCATCGACTGTGGAAGCATCGCCCAGAGCCGTGCCTTCGTGCTTGGTGTGAAGATTAATTTGTAAGTTTGTTGTTTGGTTGTTTTGTTGTTTAGTGATTTTGTTGAATGTATAAACAAGGCAAACAACAAGACAACAAGACAACAAAACAACCAACCAACAAGACAACAAGACAACAAAACAACAAAACAACAATGAAAATAATATATACAGTAATAGCAGCGTTGGGACTCCTTTCTGCCACATCATGTCAGGATATGCTCAGTGTCGATAACGACAGCATGATCAAGGATCCATCGCTCAATCAGAAGACAGACTCTGTCTATTATGCCCTCGGCATCGCTCAGGCTATGCAGCAGGCTGCCGACCAGTATTTCTTCGTTGGAGAAATGCGAGGCGAACTCGTATCTCCTACCACCTATGCCAATACCAATCTCAAGCAGCTCGCAGACTATTCTGCATCCACTGCCAACGCTTACGACAGCGCCTACGTATATTATAAGGTGATAAACAACTGCAACTATTACCTTGCTCACCGTGACACTACGCTCTACACCGGAGCCACCAACGTCACCACCAATGAGTATGCTGCCGTGGCAGCATGGCGCGCATGGGCATATCTCCAGCTTTGTCGCACCTACTGTGGCAATGCAAGCGAGGGAATACCTTTCTTCACAAAGCCTATCACGCAGATTTCCGAGATTCAGGAAGACAACTTCCCTAATAAGAATATCAAAGGCATAGTGGAAGAACTGGCTCCTGAACTGGAGAAATTCAGCGCAATGCACGTACAGGTGCCAAACTTCGGACGCGACACCTATGGCGTGGGCAAGACAAACTGGGGACAGACCAAGAACATCAGTCCTTCATGTCTCTTCGTTCCGGTAGATGTAATCCTCGGCGAGATGTATCTGGAGGATGCGCAGTATCTCAATGCAGCGAAGAAATATGCCAAGTATCTGACGGAGAACAATGTCCCTCTGCAGAGGTTAGGCTCTTTCCGCTTCCCTGAAAACAGTATGTTTTTCAATGCGCCAGTGGATTTGGGATCGTACAATATGTTTGCATTGACTTACACCGGTGCGTTCAGCAACATGGCGAAGCCTACGGATGCCCTCTGCTATATCCCGATGGCAGTCAGCAAGACCCAGGGCAAGACCACCAATGTGCCTCTCGCTTTCGGTTATGATTACTATTCCACGGACGCATCTTCCAACTGCCCTCGTGTGGAGAATCCACAGCTTGCGCCATCCAAGACATTCTACAGTCTGACTGATTCTGCCGTCTATTACTATTATCCGTTAGCTACAGACAAGAATGGCACAGCTCTCTCTTATCCTATTGACGTAAGACAGTGGAAGTGTGGTGACGGACGCGCTTGCTATAGCGATGGTAGAGGCGATAACAGTATCCTCAATCGCGATGCGGCAGACACCACAAAGGTGTATATCGGTAAGAACAAGACTGCCAACATCATCCTCTATCGTAACTCCACCATCTATCTCCACTTTGCCGAAGCAGTAAACCGTGCAGGCTATCCTGACCTCGCTTTCGCAGTGCTCAAGAATGGTATCTCCGATTATCTCAAGGACCTCGTGATGCGTCCTGTGCTCCAGAAGACCGAAGCTGGTGACACTCTCTATGACGACAACGGCGAGCCAGTCTATAAGATTCCTGCCTACACATATCTCAAACAGGAGTCATACGATGCCCTTGAGGGCGACCTGCTCTTCCTCAATGCAGAGAATGTCAGCAAGTTCCCTTGCGAGAATGTCTATGGCATCCATGCCCACGGAGCCTCTTCCTTCAACGGTGCCAATGTGGAGAACCTCGTTTCCGTCACAGGATCCAAGGCAAGTGCAGTAGGCTCACAGGCAAACCTCCACTATATGCCAGACGTGATAGTAGGCGAGAAGCTTGCCGAGCTTGCCAAACTGATGAATATCGACGGCAAGGCTTCCGACCGCGAGTCTTACATCGACGCTATGGAAGACATCCTCTGCGATGAATACGCCAAGGAGTTCGCCTTCGAAGGTTGCCGTTTCTACGACCTTCAGCGCATGGCGCGCCATAAGAATGAGAGTGGCATCTACGGTGGAAACTACGGTTCACGCTGGTTTGCCAAGAAGCTTGAGGGCAACAACCCTGTCAAGTCACTCCTCGAACCTTCTAATTGGTATTTGAATTTTAAGTAATAAATAGGTTGTCGGTTGTCGGTTGTCGGTTGTTGGTTGCGGAATAAAATATCAATAAATAAAAATAAACAAATATATTTTTCTTTGTTTTTTTATATTGATATTTTATTCCTCAACAAAACAACAAAGCACCCCCAACCAAATGAAAAAGAATATCAAATACGAAGAAGCCGTTGCTGAGCTTCAGGACATAGTCACCAAGATGGAAAATGGTTCGCTCGACATCGACAAGATGTGCGAAGAACTCAAAAAAGCACAGCAACTTATCGCCATCTGTAAGGACAAACTGACAAAGACAGAGGAGGAAATAGCAAAGATACTCGAAAAGTAAGCTGGCGGACAAAACCATACTGATAATGACGATGTTCCGTCCATGGATGCTTGATGTGAATTAACTTTTCTGTCATTTTCACACTAAATAATTGCTATGTGCGATAATTTATAAGAAAAAACGCCAGTTTTTCTTGCAGATTTCCATAATTCTTAGTACTTTTGCACTAATTTTATGTTTTCAGGTTTTAATTCACTAACAATATGAAAGATTTAGATTGGTCAAATATAGGCTTCGGATTTAGGCCTACAGATTACAATGTACGCTGTTATTATCGCGACGGGAAATGGGGCGAGATAGAAGTTTGCTCCGAGCAATACATCAATATGCACATGGCGGCAACTTGCCTGCATTACGGTCAGGAGGCTTTCGAGGGACTGAAGGCTTACCGCTGTCCGGACGGAAAGGTGCGCGTATTCCGTACTGATGAGAACGCAGCTCGCCTGCAATCCACATGCCGTGGCATCCTCATGCCAGAGGTGCCTACCGAGCTTTTCAATGCTATGGTAGATAAGGTTGTCCGTCTGAATCAAGATTATATCCCACCTTACGAGAGCGGTGCCACGCTCTATGTGCGTCCGTTGCTCGTCGGCACGAGTGCGCAGGTAGGCGTTCATCCGTCTGAGGAATATCTCTTCCTCATCTTCGTCACGCCTGTGGGACCTTACTTCAAGGGTGGATTCTTCTCCAATCCTTACGTTATCGTGCGTGAATATGACCGCTCCGCACCTCTCGGCACAGGTATATATAAGGTGGGAGGCAACTATGCCGCTTCTCTCCTTGCCAACAAGAAGGCACACGACCTGGGCTACGCATGCGAGTTTTACCTCGATGCAAAAGAGAAGAAATACATCGATGAGGCTGGCGCGGCTAATTTCTTCGGCATCAAAAACAATACTTACGTTACGCCGAAATCTACGTCCATCCTGCCTTCCATCACCAATAAGTCGCTCATGCAGCTCGCTGAAGACCTCGGACTGAAGGTGGAACGCCGACAGATACCTGAGGAAGAACTCAGCACTTTCGAGGAAGCTGGCGCTTGCGGCACTGCTGCCGTCATATCTCCTATCTCCAGAATTGACGATGTAGAGACAGGTAAGTCTTACGTCTTCGGAGATAAACCGGGACCTTGGTCGGAGAAACTCTTCACCAAACTACGCAATATCCAGTATGGCATCGAGCCTGATGTCCACCACTGGACTCGAGTAGTGATAGATTAAAAGGGCATGAATCTGGTGACATAATTATTTTATATGACAAAGAAGACTGATTATTGCTGTCTGTTCATTATCAAAATAATATGGATCACCTGCCTCAAAGCCCGATGATATATGGACCCGGACCCCCTCTAATCTCTCAGAAATGGAGATTAGAGGGGGTTTGTGGGCCTTTTTACACAACCCCCCAAAAACAATAACCTGAAAACTATGGGCAAAGGTAAACTTGCAAAATTCGCTGATATGGAACGCTATGAGAATGTGTTCCAATATCCATTCTCTGTCGTTGACAATGTTCCTTTCGAAATGAAGGGCCGTTGGAGAGAGATGTATTTCCATAATGACAACCCTATCGTGCTCGAATTGGGATGCGGAAAGGGAGAATATACCGTAGAACTCGCCAGATTATATCCTGAAATCAATTTCATCGGAGTGGATATCAAGGGCGCAAGAATGTGGACCGGAGCTACGCAAGCGCTCGAAGCAGGACTCAAGAACGTGGCATTCCTACGCACAAATATCGAGATAATCGACCGCTTCTTTGCCAAGGATGAGGTGCAGGAGATATGGCTTACCTTCTCCGACCCGCAGATGAAGAATGTGCACAAGCGCCTTACTTCCACTTTCTTCCTGGAGAGATACAGATGTTTCCTCGTCGATAATGGCATCATACATCTCAAGACCGACTCTAATTTCCTCTTCACATACACCACGTATATGGTGGAACACAATGCCCTCGACGTGCTCTTCCGCACCGAAGACCTCTATCACACTGAAGGAATCGACGACGAGACAAGGAAAATCCTGAATATTCAGACCTACTATGAGGCGATGTGGATAGAGCGAGGACTCAACATAAAATATATGAAGTTCCACCTGCCACACGATAAGGTGCTGACAGAATCTGAGAAAGAAATCGAACTGGACGAATATCGTTCATACCATAGAGATAAACGTAGCCCTAAAGATACAGCGAAATGATAGTCTGCATTGCCGAGAAACCAAGCGTAGCTAAGGATATTGCGAAAGTACTTGGTGCCACTTCTGCCTGCCAAGGATATATGGAAGGCAATGGATACCAGGTGACATGGACCTTCGGTCACTTATGTGAACTGAAGGAACCGGACGACTATACCCCTATGTGGAAAAGGTGGTCGCTCGGAGCCCTCCCTATGATTCCGCCGCGCTTTGGCATAAAACTCAAGGACGACAGCGGCATCAAGGCGCAGTTTGCCATCATCGAGAGACTGATGCAGAATGCTGACAGCATCATCAACTGCGGTGATGCCGGGCAGGAAGGTGAACTCATCCAGCGCTGGGTGATGCAGAAGGCTGGAGCTAAATGCCCCGTAAAGCGACTCTGGATATCTTCTCTCACCGAGGAATCCATACGTGAAGGTTTCCAAAACCTTAAGGATCAGAGCGAGTATGAGCCTCTATATCTCGCAGGACTCTCACGTGCCATCGGCGATTGGCTCCTTGGCATGAATGCTACTCGACTCTATACGCTGAAATATAGACCTGATGGAAGGAGCGGACAGGTGCTTTCCATCGGTAGAGTGCAGACGCCTACGCTCGCCATGATCGTCAATAGGCAGAAGGAGATAGAATGCTTTGAGCCTCGACAGTCATGGGTGTTGTCCACCATTTACCGCGATACCAAGTTTAATGCTATCGCTCATGATGAGGACGCAGAGGCTGAAGAAAGAGCTGAGATAGAGGCTGCTGCCAAGGAAGGCAAGACTATGAAGTCCAAAGGTCCTATCTTTCGCCAGATAGAATTCCAGACGGAAGAGACAGGAAAGGCTGTGCTCGACTCCATAAAGGATAATGATTTCACCGTGATATCTATCTCAAAGAAGAAAGGTACCGAGGCTCCGCCACGCCTTTATGACCTCACGTCGCTACAGGTGGACTGCAACAGAAAGTTCGGTTACAGTGCCGACCTCACCCTGCAGCTCATTCAGTCGCTCTATGAGAAGAAGTTTACCACCTACCCACGCGTAGATACCACCTTCCTCTCTGACGATATATATGCCAAATGTCCGCAGACCATGAACGGACTATATAAGACTCAGTTTGGCGGACAGGCGCCATACGCTGACCTTATCAAGACTATTGGTGGCAAACCATTGAAGAAAAGCAAGAAAGTATTCGACTCATCAAAGGTCACCGACCACCATGCCATCATCCCGACTGGCGTTCCTCCGCAGGGCTTGTCTGACGCAGAGCGCAATGTATTCGACCTTGTGGCACGCGCCTTCATCGCCGCTTTCTATCCCGATATGAAGTTTGAGACCACCACTGTCATGGGTGAAGCGCCATTATCAGTCCCTTCTGCCGAAGTAACGCCTTATGCAGAGGATGGCAAGAAGATACTTTTCCGCACCTCAGGTCGCGTCATCGTAGATGAAGGATGGAAGGTGGTGTTCAGAAAGACTGCGGTGAAAGAGAATGAAGACGAAGCTATCGACGATAATTCTTCTTCCTCTTCGCTCCCGATATTCTCCAAGGGAGAGCATGGTCCTCACGTTCCGTCACTGGCGGAGAAGTGGACTCAGCCTCCAAAACCATACACCGAAGCCACCCTTCTCCGCGCTATGGAGACGGCAGGAAAGTTTGTGGATAACGATGAACTGCGTGACGCCATGAAGGAGAACGGCATAGGTCGTCCTTCCACCCGTGCCGCCATCATCGAGACGCTCTTCCGTCGCCATTACATACGCAAGGAAAGGAAGAACCTCGTGGCCACACCCACCGGCGTCGAACTGATAGACCTCATCCGCGAGGAACTGATCAAGAGTCCCGAGCTCACCGGTATCTGGGAGAAGAAACTGCGTGACATCGAGCATAGGACGTATAATCCAGGACTCTTTATCAACGAACTGAAAGCGCAGATCCAAGCCATCGTCTATCAGGTGTTGTCCGACAACAGCAACCGCCGCGTCACGGTCATCGACCCGGAAGAGGAAAAGAAGCAGAAGAAAAAGTCTGTCAAGCCAGCCAAAGCGCCACGCCAAGCGAAAGCCAGCGCCAAGACGGCGGCTCCATCCTCCGCCGTTCCCGCAGTAGGCTCCGTCTGCCCGCTATGCGGAAAAGGCATCGTCGTCAAGGGAAAGACCGCATACGGATGCTCCAACTGGGCAAGCGGATGCACTTACCGCGTGCCGTTTGGAGATAATTCATAATTCGTAACGATAAGACAACAAACCGACAAGCGTTGCCTGGAAGGCAATACCGAGCGAAGCGAGAGTAACCCGGGACGAAGTCTCGGGATTTATAGCCAAGAAGAGAGCGTCTGTCTGGAAGACAGTACCAACATATGAATTATAATACACAGCTCAAGAGCCTACGGGCTCTTTCGCCCACGCTCAAAATCTATCACGGATAACACAGATGCGACGGATTTCATCTTTCACGGATTTTCTTTATTGTTTTTGGATTTGATACTGATTTTCTTGCGCCTGTACGGCGCTGGATTCCTCCAGTTGGGGCAGATTCGTCAAAATCCATGCGCCCAACAGGCGCATACAATCCGAGACAATAGAAAATAAAAATCCGTGAAAGAACAGATCCGTTGCATCCATGCTATCCGTGTTTCTCTTTGAACGCTTGTGGTCGTCGCGAAGCGATGAGCACAAAGGTGTAACACCATAAACAAACATCCGTTCAATCCGTCAGATCCGTGTTCGAAAAAAAACACATGACCTCAGAGGTTTTAATTGACCACGGATTTAAGCTCTAAGTTTGCAGAAGAATGCGACGCAGTCGCATAAACTCCAAAATAATCAAGG
>OQVQ01000017.1_pt1 | contig 73950 bp, 74 predicted proteins | sample 1691491 | NCBI WGS metagenome assembly OQVQ01 (sample SAMN03418252, study PRJEB22391) | human gut metagenome | biome: human-gut; feature: organic feature; material: feces | host: Homo sapiens | place: Tanzania | collected 2013-01
TCTTCATTACTCCAAATCCTCGTAATCATGATTAGTCTTGAAGAATGAAGAACGCCCGTTTCCACTCTTTTCCAAATACCCATGGTCTACAAGATTGTCGAGTACCCTTTTTCTAAAATAGCTGGGTATGTTCATATACTGCTTCAAAGCAACTTCAAAGTCAACTTCAAACCAACTTCATTAACTACTTCAAAGCAACTTCATGAAAACTTCAGAGAGGTTCACTTTGATGTGTTCCTAGAAAAATCTTTATGTCCAACCTATATGTCGCTCAGACTTGTTTCGTCCGGTTTTGGAAGGTCTACATCATCGTTTCTTATGAACATAGTCATGTATATTGGAAGATAACATATTGAACCGTTCGTCTTGATGTTGTCATTGCAAAGCACATAGGCCTTCTTTATTTCATATTCGGGATTGGACATTATATTATTCAATGCAGAATGAACCTGATAATCCTTTCCTGATTTGACTTCAATTGGAATCACTTGGAAGTCTTTCTCGATGACAAAATCCACTTCACCTTGTTTCTTGCTGTTGAAATAATAGCCATTGAACCCATGGGAGTGAAGTTCTTGGGCAACGAAGTTTTCATACAGGGCGCCGCAATTTACATTCACGTTTCCTCCAAGTAAAGAGAGTACGGTACCTTTCCCATATTGCGTTGTCAGAAGACCAACGTCAGACATGAACAACTTGAATAGATTCACCTTTTCGTTCAATAGCAGAGGAATACGAGGTTCAGTTACGTTGTATATAGGAATCGCCACTCCTGCATTCACAAGCCACTCAAAGCTCGCATCGTATTTCTCGGGTCTGAAATTTCTGTCAAGATCATTGAAAACATACCTTTTGTTCTTGGAATCCAGCTCTGCCGGAATTAGATCGTATACCTTTCTAAGTTTCAAACGTCTGTCTTCTGTTTCATACTTTGAAAAATCATTGATGTAACCAGGGACTATTGAATTGTGAATCTCCATGACTTTGTTGAAATCAGACTCATCAACAAAACTCTGAACTGCTGCGGGCATACCACCGACAATCATATAGTTGCGAAAACCGTTCATAAGACGCAGATGGATGGAGTTTGCTATAGGCACGGATTTCTCAAACGAAGAATGAAGCATTTCAAACGCATCTTCAGAAAGTCCCATGGCACTGTAGAATTCTTCAAGATCCATTGGATACATTTCAATTGAACGCAGGTATCCAACAGGCGTGGACCTAATGCCCTTCAGCTCCACACCCAAAAGGGAACCACTTAGGATGTATCTGAAAGACCCCTCCTCTACAAGGAACTTGATAAGGGTGGCAATGTCTTTGTATTCCTGTATCTCATCGAAAAAAATGAAAGTCTCCCCTCTTATCAGAGGTTTCTCAGAAAAGATTGAAAGCCTGGTAAGTATTTCTGAGACTCCCATTCCTTCAAGTTCTTTGAACATATTGGGAATTTCCGGACGCTCAATGAAATTGAACTCAACATAGTTCTTTTTGCTTTCTTCAAGACATTTCCTTATCAGGTAGGTTTTTCCAGTTTGGCGTGCACCTGTAACCAGAAGTGCATTCCTTTCTTTTGAACCAATCCACCTTGCAATGTCTTCTGAGCGTTTTCTATAGAGCATATTTCCTCCAAGGCTATATCAATACTTGGATTCTACCACATTTCAGCACGTTTTCCATAGGAAAAAGGTGTCAAAACAGCACGTTTTCCAAAAAACTACAAGAACGGCAAATAGAACCTTTTCATCAGTTTTTTAAGCATCCGATAGGAACCACATAAACACCGTCTCTGCGGCGGTATGCATAATCTCCGATTCCAGTCAAAACCATAAGGAAACATGGAGCATTCATCTTATCGGTATCAATTTTTGCTTCCATTGATTTCAAACTTTTCGCCCCTTCCTCAATCAGCTTGTCACCACCTATCTTAATTTCAATGAGACCATATTTCCCGTTTCTCAAATGGATAACTGCATCACATTCCTGTCCATCCTTGTCCCTGTAGTGATAGACCTCACCACCAAGGGCATCTGCAAAAACACGCAGATCCCTGATGCAGAGCGTTTCAAACAGGAATCCGAAGGTTTTTAAATCATCTATAAGATCGTTAGGTCCTATACCCAATGCTGCAACGGCGATAGAGGGGTCTACATAATAACGAGTGTTGGAAAAACGAATAGCGGTTTTTGACCTCAAATTAGGAGTCCATGCAGGCAAATCCTCTACGACAAAGATCTTGCGAAGTGCATTGACATAAGATGCAACAGTTTCCTCGTTTGCAGCAATATCCTGTGCAAACACAGTATTGGAAACCTGACATCCTTGGTTCCTCGCATAAGAACACATAAGGCGCCTAACCCTTTCAGGGTTCTTTTGTACGCCATCAGCCCTGTTAATGTCGGAGTGCACAACGGCATCATAATAATCTACGGCTTGGTCCAAGGCAATTTCGTCACGCATATCCACCGCCAGTGGCCATCCTCCTCGACACACAAGGAAAGCCAGGCGGTCGATACTCAAATTAGAATCTCCTTCAATATCCTTTCTTCCATCAAAAAGGTCTTTTATGCTGACTTCTCCTGTTGAATCCCCCGATTCATACAAACTCATGGGCCGCATTGTCAACCAAGAGAAACGCCCTGTCCCAGAATGAGTAATCTTCTCTGTATCTGCAGGAACAGAAGAACCAGTGAGGACAAACTGTCCGACTTCTCCTCTATGATCAACCTCAAAACGAATGGCATCCCAAAGCTTTGGAGCAAGCTGCCATTCGTCAATAAGCCTTGGAGTTTCACCTCTTAGCAGTCGTTTGGGATCCAACTCGGACATGGTAATGTTTTGCTCTTTCTTTTCCGGGTCATCCATGTACAAAATGCTGGCGGCTAGCTGCTCGGCGGTTGTCGTCTTACCGCACCACTTAGGGCCTTCAATCAGCACCGCACCTTTGCCTTCCAACTTCCGTTTCAGGATATCATCTGCAATTCTTTTTCTATAGTTTCTCATTTGTAGCACCTTATTTCCATTCACATCGTCTTCTAATGCACAACAATCACGAATTCTATAGTATTTTCCGACGATTGACGAGATATTTTTCCGACGATTGGCGATTGTTTGTTACATTAGCCAAAGAGAGAAAGCAAACACTGCTTTCAATATGATTGAAACATACACTTTCAAAAGAAGACCTTCTCCAAGTTGACAGGCTTTGCGAGCTGATATTCTGATGCCAAAACCTTTAGTTTCAATCACCAAGAAATCCTTTATTGTGAGGTGAAACAGTAGTTTTAGGTGTTCACCTCAAAATAAAGACACAGCCAGTCATCACAGTCATCAATGCAAGACCAATCACCATAGGGGACTTGTCTCCATCGGATTCAACTTTTTGAATCTCACAGGGTTGAACCATCCAACGACTCATTTGACCGTTCATTGTCGTGTACATCACCTATTACCCTCATAATCTGCAATGTAATACGGATACTGCATCAGGTATGGACATGCTGTTTTTTCCACATCTTGCATGTTATAATACCTTTAACCGAGTGCGAAAAAAGAGAATAAATGCTAGTAAACTACAAAAGCTGTTTTATCTGATAATCGATACTAGGGGATTGATACAAAAGATATGGACAATTGGACAAATGCTAAAATATACGGTTTTATATGGAGCTTTTTCTTATGAACGATAATAATTTGATGATTTACCAAGATGAGAATGGGATTACGAAGGTCTCCGTCCGTTTCTCCAATGAAGATATCTGGGTCACACAACAACAGCTTGCTGAAGTTTATGACACCACACAGCAGAACATAAGCCAGCACATTGATGGCATATACAAGGATGGAGAGCTTGTACAGGAGGCAACCAACAAGAAATTCTTGTTGGTTCGCACCGAGGGAAATAGACAAGTAAGACGAAATATAGACCACTACAATCTGGATATGATTATCGCTATCGGATACCGCGTGCAGTCACAGATTGCGACCCGCTTCCGTATATGGGCAACAGAAAGACTGCATGAGTATATCCAAAAAGGCTTTACCATGGACGATGACCGTTTGAAGAACGGCGGTTCACGCTATTTCAGAGAGCTGTTGCAACGCATCAGAGATATTCGTTCTTCTGAACGCAACTTTTATCAACAGGTGACAGACATCTATGCCACTGCCACGGATTATGATCCGAGATCGGATTTGACGAAAGCTTTCTTTGCTACAGTGCAAAACAAACTCCATTACGCCGTTCACGAACACACGGCGGCAGAAATTGTCTATGACAGAGTGAATAGGGAAAAGCCCTTTGTAGGTATGACCAATTTCAAGGGCAACTATATTACCAAAGATGACGTGAAGATTGCAAAAAACTATCTCTCTGAAATAGAACTGCAACGGCTCAATCTGCTTGTTTCGCAATTTCTCGATTTTGCGGAATTGCAAGCTTTGGAACAGATACCCATGACCATGCAGAACTGGATTGACGCTCTTGATAATCAGATTGTATCGAACAGAAGAAAATTGTTGGAAGGCAAAGGTCGAATTTCCCACAAGCAAGCCGTTGAAAAAGCTGAAAAGGAATTCGAAATATATCGGGCAAGAGAGATGAAACAACTCGAAAGTGACTTTGACCGTGCTGTTAAATTGCTACAGCAGCAATAGCAACTTGAAAGTTTTAACACGATTCTTTCCTCTGCCAGAGTAAAAGGAACTCCATAGGAAGCAAACTCAGAAGCTGAACCCAAACGCAACACCCGTTGGGGAAATGCCAAATGAAGCGGTATTCGAATTAGCACTCGAAGAAGAATTGGAAGAACCAGAAGCTCCACCAAAATCCCCAAGGTGTAGCAATGGAACGACAGCTCCGCAGGCAGCGCCAACTAGGGCACCTACAAGGACATCGGTTATGTAATGGTTTCCACTCAGGACACGGGAGGTCGCAACACCAAGAGCAACGGCATAGGAACCAATGCAAACGGGAACTCGCCAAGGAGAAGCAGAATCATCAAAACCCATGACTACGGCAAGGAACGTTGCACTTGCAAATGCAAGCGCAGTGTGTCCAGAGGGGAAGGACCGGCAATAATCTCCGTTGGAGAACTCTTCAGCAGGTGCTCCACTGCCATAGACGTAGGGGCGCTCCCTCACGACAAGGTTCTTTGCAAGCTCTTTTAGCCCGTATGTAATGGCGACGGTTTCAAAATACATGAGACCATAGCCCCACATATCATCACCTTTGAGCAACGAATACACCCCAGGAGCAGCAAGAAGACCCATTGTGACGATTGTACTGGCCTTGTCCAGCATCTCGTTGTAACCAAAGACGGCGCCCCCATCTAGGAAATTCAAATCCTCGAAGGCTATACGAGGGACTCCTGAATAGGCAGGAAAAGACGATTGCTTCTCCCACACGAAGTTCCCGCCCACAAGTGCCAAAGAACCTACGCCAAGGGAAACATCAATGGAGGTGGAAAGGTTGAATCTGGAAACCCCTGCGCAAACCAAGGAGATTCCCACTAGAACCACAAAAAGAACGGCTATGCCACGCTTTGCAACAAAACTCACTTGGCATCCACCTGCGCAAGACGGGTTTCCATCCATTCCTTCAACGCAGTGACCCTACGAAGGAACGCACTTGGAAGATCAACCGTTATGAAAAGGACTTTGACCTGAGGGTCTCGGTCCGATATCTTAGCCATTGCATTGAGAAGGATGCCCTCTTCAGTGAGGTAGGTATCAAGATACATGTGGAGCTGTCCTTCCTTCACGCACGTGAAACCCATGAACTTGAGGGCCGTCACATTGTTCAGGCTAAGGAATATCTCGTCTTCGTCTATGGTGAAGTCATGCTTGTAGATGTTGCCGCCAAACGTGGAATCCTTTTGGTAGCAATAGCTCTCTATGGAAGAAGGGAGCTCTGTAACCACGGGGTCGTCTATCTTTGACTTCCAGTCCGATGGATCCGAGAGGTACCATGAGCGGTCGAACAGGACCTTTGGTTTGTCGCCCGAACGATGGGAGATATAGGTTATTCCCTCCTGTGTGGAAACACTTCTCATAAGGTTGAGAAGCGCTACCTGCGTTTCCTCCTGGGAAAGCCCTTCCCATGCCTTTGGATATGGAAGAAGGACCGTAAGGTTCTCTGAAAAACCATTTGTAGCGGCCTTTGCTTCCTTCACAGAACCCTCGAAAACGGACCCAGCAGGGCTCACGTTGCCCATGTCGGCACCGCCAAGGGTGGAGGTCTCCACTATCTTCCCTGCCAAAAGAGCATCAAGCTGCCCATGGGATGCTGTAGGAAGCACATTGGACAAACCCGTCGCTGCAAAGACGGTAGAACAGAATACAACAAAAAAAACAAAAACTATAGCTTTCTTCATTCTAAAAATTCCCATTAACCGCTTATCAATAAGCGTTCTTGTTGATGAATCCCTTCAGGAAGGTGAAGATTACAATCTTCATGTCAAACCCAAAGCTCCAGTTGCGAATATAATACAAATCGTAGTCGATGCGTTTTTCAATGGAGGTGTTGCCTCTAAGGCCGTTCACCTGCGCCCAGCCCGATATCCCAGCCTTCATCTTATGACGCATATTATAGCCGGGAATGGTCTTTATGAACCGTTCTTCAAGCTCAGGTCGTTCAGGCCGAGGCCCTATGAGGCTCATCGAACCTCCTATCACATTGAAGAACTGGGGAATCTCGTCCAAGCTGGTCTTTCTCAGGAACTTTCCAATCTTGGTAACACGGGGGTCGTTTTCAGGAGTGAGGTGGGGGTCTCCTTCAGGCATGTCTATCCGCATTGAGCGGAATTTGAGCATCTCGAACACCTTGCCGTCACGGGTCACCCTCTTTTGCCTAAAGAACACGGGTCCTTTGGACGTCGTCTTGACCAGTATGGAAATAAACAGAAAAAGCGGCGACAGAAGCAAGACCCCAAGGGAACAAGAAACGACGTCGAACGTCCTTTTGAAGATACGCCCCAACGGCGACATTTCAAACGAGTTTATGCCAATGATTGGAATGCCTCTGTACATTGAAAGCTCCGTTCCAACGTATGACTTTGGAATGGATGGAATGAGAAACACCTTTTGTCCAAACAGATCCAGGCTCTCGTTCAATATCCTTTGGGAGTCCGTGTAGGACATCTCGGAGGTTGAGATCACAACGATATCGGCCTTGGATTTTGATACGGCTTCCTTGAGGGATGCAGCCTGCACCTGCGCAATGCCGTCTATTGTCCTGCCCTGTCCAAAGTATTGGCCTTCCACGGTGCGTCCGTCCGTGTCGTCATGTGTAACGGCGCTGCAGTATTCTTCAATCGAGGAGCCGGAACCTACGAGAAGGATTCTCTGGTAGAAAAGCCCCTTCTTCCCCATCACCTTGAATCGTTTTTCGAACGATGCGTTTATCAGGCGTCTTGAGATGAGCAGAAACAGGAAATGGAACGCAAAGAAAAGGAGCAGTGCCAGACGGCTTACCTTTTCAACGAACAAATAGTAGTAGACGCACACGAAAAGAAGGAATACGTACAAAGAAACCTTGAATATCTTGCCGGCTTCCTTTGCGAATGTGCTTATTTCGTTGCAGGCATACAAGTCCTGCCTGTTGCAAAAGAACAACGTGAACGCACATGCGAATGCAGCGAGGACTGCGAAAAGCTCAATTGGTTTTCCACTTCCTCCAGGAAGGACGTAGAACCTCAAGAAGAAAGCCAATGCCCAAGCGAGTATTGTGGCGAGTATGTCTGAGAAGATACGCAGGCCAAGTATCCTTTTCCTATAGTCCTTCATCTAAATGAAAACCTCCGTTCTGCCCCTATACCTTATATATCAACTCTTGAACAAATGCAATCGAAAGCTTAAAATGCACTCTGAATCATTTGGCAAATTTAGGGGAAAGGTAGTTAACATGAAACGTTTTATCATGACGACGCTTGTCGTGCTGTCTGCAATATCGGCTATATTCGCATCGACATACATCATAGACCGATACGACTTCAACTTCGAAGGCAAGACCGATGTCAATGAGGTGTACAAGTATTTGAAGATCTCTGATGGAACATCATTTGACAGCTATGACAAGCTTGAGGCCAATGCTCGTTCAATGGTACAGAAACTTGTAAACGCAAAGTTCTTCACATCCGTAGACTACAAGATCGTCGAAGCAGAGGGAAATGTAGAGGGAGCAGAAGAACTGCACTACACAGTCGTCTACCATATAAATGACAAGAGTCCTTATTTTGTATTTCCAAAGCCAAAATACGATTCGAACTATGGTCTTGATGTGGGAATCAAAGTGGATTCCTACAACTTCCTTGGCAAGCTCTCAAAGCTCACCATAGATGCTTCCTTTCAGAAGAAGGAGCAATCGTTTGAAAAAGCTACATACAAATTGGACTTCAACGTTGTAAAGTTTCCGGTCTCTACGTTCGACCTTGATTCCTCACTTTCATTCGCCTACGATGGCACAAAGCAAGGACTCAATGGTGTAACCATGGGTATTTCCTCTAAGGTATACAACATCAAAGTAATAAACAATGTGACATTTAGTTTCTCAGCGGGTCTTAAGTTCTCTCCATCGTCTGACAGCATTCAGTCTTTTGGTGTGAACGAGTTCACCTACACTGCACAATTGAACAATTTCTTGAATTCCATTGGAAAAATGTCTGTGTCTCACTCCCTTACCTACCAGCCTCGAAGCAAAAAAATCACAACCTCCAACAACCTCTACTACTATGGATTCAAGCTCATGGACAAGCAAATCACGACGACCATAAGCATGAGTACAACGAAGATTCTTGGAGAAAAGACAGCAACAGTGACAGTAAGCGAAACGGCATCTGTACCGTTCAGTCTTCCTTTGAACTTCTCGTTCACCCCTTCAATGTCCATAAGCACTAGCTATAAAACTGATGGAACTCTCAACATAAAGAACTGGACCATCAAACCAAGAGAGGCGACACTCAAAGCTACACTTACACGTAGCAAGATCAACAAACTCATTGAAGGGAACACAGACTTCAAGAAGGGCCTTTCAGTAAGCATAACAGCTACCCGTACAACCCTTCTTGAGAATCTTCTAAAAGATCCAAAACAAAATGTAGTACTCTCAACGACTTGGTATCCGTATGCGAACAGCTGGTTCAATCCTTCCGTAAGAATAAATGCAAAGATTCAGAACAAAGAGGGAGTAGTTAAAACCACCGCTGGGTACATGAGAGGAATAAGGGACAACAACGTAGACAGCAAAACCAACAAATGGACGACTGTTGCAGTTGCAAACCTCAACCTCACGACCAAGTGCATAAACCTTGGTTCATGGGCAAGGACATACGCAATTCCGTTCGTTGATGTTGCATACCTCAAGAATTCAGAAACGGACACGAAGAAGACCCTGTGTACAGTTGGCATCGAGGGCATTGGGATCATCAACGACCATCCAAACTACCCAGTAAGGGCTTCTCTGGGATTCAATACCGAATCTATAAAGAAGTATGCAGAGACGAAGAATTTCAAGGACCTTGAGTACGAACTGTTCATTGGTTTGGATTTCTTCTATTGATTGCAACGATTTCCAATTAGTTTCAAAAAAAGAACCTGCAAGCCACAACGGTTTGCAGGTCTTTGTTTATCCCTCGTAAATAGCAAATGGTTTGATGCGCCGTAGTCTGCCCTAGTCCGCCCTAGTACACCTTCATAATCCACATGCCGCAATGCGCAAAATCCCCTCCCAACAACCAACATCAGTAAGGTGGATGGAAGCTCACTCCAACTGCAAGCTGCACATCGAACAGATTGCGGCCAATCTCGTTGCGGTAGTTCCAAGCATGGACGAAAGCCAGGTTTGCTTTTAGATCCAAATCATTGAACAATGCGTACTCTACATAGGACGACAACGAAAGCCTCAACTCTGGGAGGGTAACTCCTTCAGTGTACGTGGGCGACACGTCATAGAAATGATCGGGACCAAGTTCAACGGTGTCATGTTGGTTGTCATAGTAGCGTATCCCATGCTCGCCATGGGCTCTGAAAAGGAGCGAGGATCCAAACGAGATACCATCAAGCTCCATGTAGTCCGCACAAAGGCCAACGGCTATGGTGTCTGGCCCATACTTGTAGCCAAGGTATGAAATGTCGCTGGAATCGTCATCCCAAAGTGCATTGCCAACTATTAGGTTCGTTTCATAATGCTTATAGTCTTTCGCATTCCCTTTCGCATCCTCCTTCAAGTACAGACAAGGGGATGTATACACGAACTCCAACGAAAACGAGGAGACCCCTTTTCCAACCACCGTGCTGTATATTGCATTTGTAAGCACGCCATAGGCGTTTGGAGGGGAGTCTTTCCACGGCTTGCCATCATCAAGCTCTGTCTTGACTTGGATTTGGTCGAACATCACATCTAGGTTGAGTTCAAGGCCTCTGCAAGGAACAAAGGACAGCTCCACTCCAAAGAAATTGTTCTGGTTTCCATTCACATATCCGTTTGTACCATGGAAAACCATGAAGGGATTGAGCATCTCGAAGTCACCGAACAGATTGGACCCATATTGGAGCATCCCCTCCACGACGGAAAAGCTCATCCACTTGAACGGAGCCATTGAGAACCTGTGCAATGCAACGATCCTGTGTGGAGAGTTGAAGTCAAACTGCTCAAGATCCAAAGGATGATCCTTATGATTTCCATTCACATCAAAAGACATCATTGTGAAATCGTATGAGAACGGAAACTTCAATACGCTAAGCTTTGCAAAATCATTCCACCAATGGCCATCTCCAACCACTAGGTTTCCTGTAATACCGTTTCCTGCAGAGACCCTATCCCTTCCAACCAAAAGGTTAAAACCATCCGTCCCTATGGAAGCGTATGCCTTGCGTGGAAACGCCAGCTCAAAGTTCATTATGTCCCAAAGAATGTTGGAAAAGAACATTCCATAGTCTATTTGGGAGAACCTCGTGGTCAAGTTAAGGTCTATGAACCCATAGAATCCTTTTCCAAGACACAGGCCAACCTCAAAATCCAAGCAAGGAAGCCAGTCCCTATACGGATACTCCCAGTCTATAACAGAAGCATCTTCGTTCGAATGCACGAATACCTGTGGGTTTATCGTAGGTCTGACGACCGCAAAGACATCGGGCTCGAATGAAAACGTCCTGCTTTCAATCCCAAGGCTACCAATGAGCTGTCCGCATTGCAAGCCAAGTGAGCCATTCCCATCTCCAAGCTTTAAAAGATATCCCTCCATTTGGCTTCCAGTAATTGGAGCCGTTGGAGAAGGCACAGCCCGTCCAGCAAGCCTGAAGACAGCCTGCATCATCCTGAACTCCCTGCTTTGGGCGTTGTAGGTATTCTGCCAAGCTCCAAGGGAGGACAGGCACAGCAAAACCATGATGCAAATCGCCAATGCTTTCTTTGAGATTCTCATAGTGTCTCAGCAACTTAGAACAAGGAGTTCCAATCAACGTCCATGACAGCCACGGAAGCACCAATTGTAGCTGCAAAGGCACTTGTACCGTGCGTTATGTCACGCGTAAACCCAAGGGACGCACTGGCCTTGAGGCCTTTCTGAACGTTGTACGACGCACCTGCCTCCAGCTTGAGCACAGTAACGACAGGGTCGTTGAGCTTCATCTTGGACAGGCCTTCACTCTTGTAGTATTCCTTGTCTCCGTACTTGCTGTCTATGGAGTATGAACCACGCATGATAAGCTCTGCACTTGCAAATGCACTCAACGGGTTCGCCTCATACTCCACGAAAAGCCTGTTGACCATGGTATCCGGACCATACTTGAAGCCCAGATAGAACGCATTGTCATCAAAGCAGTAGCCCGCACCTGTAAGGCTTATGAACTGGAACGGCACGGTGAATTTACCCGCATTCACGTCCCTATTGTACATGAAAGTGGAACAATAGTAGAACTCATAACCAATATTCAGACCGATTTTCCTGAAGGTGTCGTCCTTGAGGGAATACTCGTTGTATTCGAATCTGGAGGACTCCACAGGCTCTCCATCAAGAATGTGAACTTCAACACCAGCAGTAAAGCCCATGGCCTGAGGCTTTCCACTCCAAACATCGCTTCCCAATTCGTGAGGAAGGTCGAAGTCATCCATCGTGAAGGTTCCATAGAGTCTCACAGGACCTACGACACCCTCTACCGCCAAGTTGAGCATGACGTTGGAGTAGTTGTCCTGATAGTTGTCATGCCATATCCCAAAAGGAGTGAAATCTAGAAGCGACGGCTCTTTTCCATATACGTTGTTGAGTTCTGCAACGGCGATCCTCACGCTGTCGTTTCCCAAGGCGAACCTATGGGCGAACGTTGACTTTTGGCCACCTTCAACGTTGTGGTCATAGTTCATGAAGAGTTTGTAGGCTATACCAGTGAAATCATACTTGAAATTCCACGTACCCACCCCTACAGGAGTTTCATAAGAAAGATAGAAGTTGTCCAAGTACGGCTGGGAATCGCTTATAGCCATATCGTATGTGGATGGCCCCCATTTGATCTGCCTGCGCCCAACCGATGCATAGAAACTCTCATCGCTTGAAGTGAAGTCAACATAACCCACACGAGGAAAATTGAGGTCTATCATAGCCCCGACGAACGGAATGTTCGTGAGGATCTTTCCATCATCCTTGAAGTGCTGGAACGTATCCTGCCTTATATCAAGCAAAAACACCATGCCAACCTTGTCCGTATCCACGACAAAGCCAATATCCAGGAAGCCCGGCTTTGAGAACGCCCTGTTGAAGTAATCCTGCTTGGTCTCCCACCAATTGGCGTTGACCAGCCCAGAACCGTTCCATTCGCCGTTGTAAACGTACTCTTCCCCTTGTTTGACAAGTGCAGATCCATTGTTCCAATACAGCCAACTACGATCCTCCGCAATTCCAGCAGGAGAATTGTCGAACGTGAAATACGGCTTGACGTTGAGCACAAACCCAACAGAAGCAAATGCCGTAAATGCGGTCAAGATCAACAGAATAACGAACAACGATTTCTTCATAACCACTCCTCATGAGGAGCATTCCCAAGCTCCCCCCTTTTTTTCCACCCTATATTCTATCAAAAACCAACGGTCATTCCAATTGAAAATTGAAGGTCCGATTCCTTGTTCGACAAAGATCCAGACGCATTGTCATGACTGCAACGGCCAACCCAGTCCAGCTCGGCTTCAAGCGAAACCTTTGGGAAGGAGAAGAAACCTGCAAGGTCTGCGTTGGCCTTAAGTCCTATCACCGCAAAACGTTTGGAGACCTCGCCATATGGAGTATCACCCTTAAGGTTGGCCTTGTCTGCATTTTTTCCATCCTTGTTGTGGCTATGGAAGATGTTCATCTCCCCCTTCTCCGCAAACCTTCCGAACAAACCAACATCCCAACCCTCAAGGCTGTCGAACGATGCGCCCATCTCCACAAGCCTGCAGTCTCCACCATATGGAAAACCTATATAGTCGAAGAAGGTAACATGGTAGACTGGAGCGTCAACTGCAGGATATCTAGTCACACGAACGAAATCCACATCATCTCTTCTATACAGCAAGGGCGATGTCTTTGAGTACTCGCAGTAGACCTTCACCACACCTCCAAGAAGACTGTCTGTATAACCCAAACCGACCACCAGTCCATAGGCATCGCTTTGGCTGTCGTCCTCATGAGGAGCTTTGGCCTGATCCAATGCGAACTGTCCATATACCTCAAGTCCATAAGGAAGAGCTACATTGAGGTCTGCGTATGCCATGGCGTTGAACATGGACCTGTTGTTTATGTTGTGATATATGAAAGCGGGATTCATATATGAAAAGTCCAGAGTCTTGTACTTGTACATGACGTTTTCGCTTACAGTGAACGAAACCCTATCCGCAATGCGGAACTGCAGGGTATGGATCATATAGATTCTGGCCTCCTCGTTTGGGTTTTTCTCTTCGCTTTCGACTATGGAGTTCAGGAACAAGAAAACAAGATCATACTTGAAATTCCTTCCAAAGAACGAGAGCTTTGCATAGTCGCTGAAAGTGTGGTCGTCAACAAGCATGTTGCCAAAACGAGCGTTGCCAAGGCTAAGAACATCCCTGTTGACGGAGAAGTTCCATGTATTTCCTCCAAAGGAAAAGACCGCACGCCTTGGCCAAATGAAAGAGAAATGCCTCGTGTCGGTAAATATATTTGAAGTGATTCCTTGCGAAAAATGGTTCGATTTTGAGATGTAATACATGTTTTTGAGCTTATACGAGGCTACATAGCCGTCGTTCGAAAGCCTGCCGTCAGCGGTGCCTTTTTCATACTTCGTGTATTCGTCAAGCATGTCCGCCCTTCTGTACTTGTAGTGTATATCGCTTGTCGTATAGAAGTTGTCGTTCGAAGTGAATTCAAAGTACAGTTTCATGAGAGACTTCCTATCATCGAAGCCTCGTTCCCAATCGGTCTCGGTAGTGAACGCTTCCGTGTTGGTGTGCATGTAGGATTCGAATGAGAAATCCATTCCAACAGTAAGACCAAAATCTCCAAAATTCCATGTCGTATCCTGCTCCAAAACAGACAAAATCCTGCTGTAGAGCCTTTTCGAAACATCATCAAGATTTGAAGCATCCATCTTTGATAGGATTAGCCTTGCCTCTGCGTTGGACCAAGGCCTGTTCGTAGAAGGACGGGCCAAGCCGTTTAGGGCATACAAATCATCCATGTCCTCGTACAACGACGAATCCAAGGGCTTTATGACAGCATCCGAAACAGCGAACACAGAGATGACAGCCCACAACGAGACAAAAAGAACAACAAAGAATTTCTTCATATCACCAAGTATGAGCACAACAACTGTCCGTTTTCAAGTTTTAAAACGCAATATAAGAGTATAATCGACCTATATATCACAAAGAATGGAGACGTTTACCAGGAAGAAAACGGCAAACGATGTCCAAATCACACTTGGCGCTTCGTATTCCCTATAACAAATAGACCTTCAGGCCATCATTCAGAAACCACGGCGGCTTCGCTACTGTGGTTTCTTCTATACTCGTACATGAGTATTCCGGCGGCAACCGAGACATTCAACGAGTCTATGTGGCCGCTCATTGGAATTGAGACAATGTGGTCGCACTTGGCACGTACAAGAGATCGCATACCACTACCCTCGCTGCCCATGACAATGACGGTGCGGTTTGGAAAGTCCATGTCGTAGGAGGACTCACCGTTCATATCGGCACCGTAGACCCAGAACCCAAACTGCTTGAGGACATCCAGTTCCTTTGCAAGGTTCGTGACGGTGGACATGGTCACATATTGGGCCGCTCCGGAGGAGATTCGTATGACAGTCTCGTTTGCACTTGCACTTCTACGCTCTGGGACGATGATGAGGGAAGCGGAGAACTGGTCTGCACTACGAAGGATTGCACCCAAGTTGTGAGGGTCTGTTATCTCATCCAAGGCAAGCACAAGGGCGCTGTCGCCCTCCTTGAGACCGGAGCAGAAATCGTATACGCTCATCTCCCTTATCCTTCCGCCTTGGCTTGAGGAGGACTTCGCACCTAGATCCAAGACTGCGCCCCTGTGGTCGCTGCCGCCTGCAAGCCTTTCAAGTTCAACGTCAGAGACCTTCTTCACAGCGGTCTTTCCATTGGCTATGGCCTCGAACTCAAGCTTTGAGTTGCGCTTGTCACCCCTAAGTATGTAGAGGGTCGAACCCCTTGGTGCGCTTCTCAAAGCCTCTTCTATTGCGTGTATCCCGGTAATCTTGGCTCCCATAAGGAAAACCCTCCTCAGTAAAATCGTCTAAATCTTCAAAGAGCAATCAATCGTTCTCAAATGGAACTGGGTTTGGAGATGGGTTCTCACCCATGGCATCGGACAGTTCCTTCATAAGCTGCTTGGCTTTGAGTCCAAGACGCTTTGGAGTCTCTATCTGGAACTTGATGTACATATCTCCCATTGAAGCGGCGTTGCGGTAGCGAGGAAGCCCCTGTCCCTTGACCCTTATTATCTTTCCATTCTGCACACCGGCGGGGATGCTTACCTTGACGGTCTGTCCCATAAGGTTCTTGACCTCTATGTCCAAACCAAGAGCCGCCTGCGTCATGGAAATTGGAATCTGGACGAATAGATCCTCACCCTGCCTTACAAAGTACTTGTGAGGCCTTATGTTCACCCTAACGTACAAATCACCCGGGGTTGCATTGTTCTGGCCCGCATTTCCCATCTGAGGGATGATGATGTCAGCACCATTCTCTATGCCGGCTGGAATCTTCACCCGTAGGGTCTGGCTCTTTCTGACAGTTCCGGAACCCTTGCATGAAGGACACGGATCTGTAATCACGACACCCCGTCCACCGCATGTAGGACATGTCCTTGAAACGGAGAAGAAACCGCTTGACTGCCTCACTTGACCTGCTCCGCCACAGGTTGGGCAGGTCTTGGAGGAAGCGGTCCCCTTGGAGGAACCTGTACCATGGCAGGCCTCGCAAGGAACCTGATGGTAATACGTAAGCTCCTTCTTGCAGTCACCCATTATGTCCTGAAGATCGACTTCAATGTTGACCCTTATGCTCTGGCCCACATTGGGGTTGCTCTGAGCCCTGGCCCTTGAAGCGCCGCCAAAGCCAAACAGATCCTCGAATATGCTGCCAAAGCCACCACCTGAGAACAAATCGCTGAAATCCCTATAGGCTGCGTTTCCAAAACCTTGGCTGTTGTCAACGCCTGCAAATCCGTAGCTGTCGTAGTTCTGACGCTTGGTATCGTCTGAAAGCACCTCATAGGCCTCCGTAGCCTCCTTGAAGCGCTCCTCCGCAGCCTTGTCGCCGGGATTCTTGTCAGGGTGGTTCTCTATGGCAAGTTTTCTATATGCTTTCTTTATCTCTTCTTTAGTAGCTGTCTTGGGAACACCAAGAACTTCGTAGTAGTCTCTTTTATCTGCCATTTTCGTACCTTTTCAAGAAGAACTTCCAAAAAACATGCCACATGCCCATTGGGTATGACCAAAGCGCATGAATGGAATCAGAAGCCCCTCTTTAACCAATCTAACTAATCTAACATAAGTTAACAAAAAACAGCCAACAGTACAATAAAATAGCCGGCCAAAATGACCGGCTATTGCAATGTGCCATCACATTGCGGTGCATGCACAGCACCGCAAAGCTGTATGTATCAGTTGACCACCTCGTAGTCTGCATCGTCAGCACCGCTGGCATTGGATGGACCGTTGCCGGACTGTGCTCCGCCACCAGGCTGAGGACCTGCTTCAGGACCGCCCTGCTGGCCCTGAGGATTTGCATTCTTGTACATCTCCTCTGCAAGCTTGTAGGATGCGTTCTGAAGAGCCTCGGTCTTGGACTTGATCTCGTCCACAGAAGAGCTCTGGTTTGCAAGGACCTGCTTGAGGTCTGCAAGAGCGGACTCGACCGCTGCCTTGTCGGAAGCGCTTACCTTGTCGCCATAGTCCTTGAGGGCCTTCTCGGTCTGGTACACGAGGCTGTCTGCCGTGTTGCGGGCATCGATCCTCTCACGCTCCTTCTTGTCTTCCTCGGCATGCATCTCTGCATCCTTGACCATCTTCTCTATTTCGCTCTCGTCAAGACCGCTGGAGCTCTGGATCTGGATGCTCTGCTCCTTGCCTGTTCCAAGGTCCTTTGCCGATACATGCACGATTCCGTTTGCATCGATGTCGAACGTGACCTCAATCTGAGGAACTCCCCTTGGAGCTGCAGGAATGCCAACAAGGTCGAACGTTCCCAGTGTTCTGTTCTGAGAAGCCATCTCACGCTCACCCTGAAGGACATGGATGCTTACAGCAGTCTGTCCATCAGCAGCGGTGGAGAACACCTGACTCTTCCTTGTAGGAATGGTCGTGTTGCGTTCGATGAGCTTTGTCGTGACTCCACCCAAGGTCTCGATACCAAGCGAAAGCGGTGTGACATCGAGAAGGAGAACGTCCTTGACCGATCCACCAAGGATTCCACCCTGAATTGCAGCACCCATTGCAACGACTTCGTCCGGGTTCACACCCTTGTGAGGCTCCTTGCCAAAAAGCTCCTTGACCACAGCCTGAACCTTTGGAACACGTGTGGAACCACCAACCAGAATGACCTGGTCAATGTCAGCGGCTGTAAGGCCAGCGTCCCTAAGGGCGTTTCTGCAAGGAACCTTCGTCCTCTCGATAAGGTCATCCACCATATGCTCGAAAGCGGCTCTTGTAAGGGTCATCTGCAGGTGCTTTGGACCTGTTGCATCGGCCGATATGAACGGCAGGTTGATATCCGTTGAAGTGGAGTTGGAAAGCTCGATCTTTGCCTTCTCTGCAGCTTCCTTGAGTCTCTGAAGGGCCATCTTGTCCTTTGAGAGATCAATGCCGGTATCCTTCTTGAAACTCTCGACCATCCACTCGATTATCCTCTGGTCAAAGTTGTCTCCACCAAGGTGTGTATCACCGTTCGTGGACTTGACTTCGAAGACCCCGTCTCCAAGCTCAAGTATGGAGATATCGAACGTACCACCACCAAGGTCGTATACGGCGATCTTCTCGTCCTTTGACGTATCCTTCCCAAAACCGTATGCCAAAGCAGCGGCTGTTGGTTCGTTGACGATTCTCTTCACTTCAAGGCCGGCGATCTTACCTGCATCCTTCGTTGCCTGACGCTGTGCATCGTTGAAGTACGCAGGAACCGTGATGACGGCTTCAGTGACAGGCTCGCCAAGATAGTCCTCTGCGGTCTTCTTCATCTTCTGGAGAATCCTTGCGGAGATTTCTTCAGGTGAATACTCCTTGTCCCTGATGACGACCCTAATCGTGTCGTTTGGACCAGCGACGACCTTATATGGAATCATGGAAAGCTCATCTGGAACTTCCTTGTACTTCCTTCCCATGAAACGCTTGATTGAGAACACGGTGTTCTCAGCGTTCGTAACGATCTGGTTCTTTGCAGGCTGACCAACAAGGCAATCGCCCTTGGCCGTGAAACCTACGATTGAAGGAGTCGTTCTCTGGCCCTCGGAATTGGCCATCACGACAGGCTCCGAACCCTCCATCACTGCAACGCAGCTGTTTGTAGTACCAAGATCAATACCAATAATCTTTCCCATAATATATGCTCCTAATGATAAGTGTCTTTTTCATTGGCTCCTTGGGGTTCCCCTCAAGATCCACAGGTAATTTACAAAACCACCATTGAATCGTCAAATGAATTGCGATCTTTGACACGATAGTTTATTCAGGTTTTCCAATCCTCACCTTCGAAGGCCTCAGAACCCTGTCATGCAACGTGTAGCCCTTGAGGAAATCCTCAAGCACCGTCTCGTTGTCAAGGCTGTCGTCAACAGTGACCATACAGGCCTCGTGCATCTGAGGGTCGAACTCCTTGCCAACGGACTCTATGGCCTTAAGCCCCCAGTTCTTGTCAAGGTTGGACATAAGCTGCCCCTGAGCCATCTCGATTCCCTGCACCAGGTTCGCCACATCACCGCCGGCCTTGGCTGCCACAAGGGCTCTGTCAAGGTTGTCAAGGAACGGCAGGATATCCTCTATTAACTTGGAATTGGCGAACTGAACGGCCTCCTCCTTGTCACGCACAAGCCTCTTCCTGTAGTTCTCAAGTTCTGCCTGGCGCCTTGCCATCTGGTCCTTGAGGCCTGCATTCTCAGCCTTGAGCTCGTCCAACTCGGCCTTGAGCTCGTCGATCTGGGCATCCTTTGGATCCACAACGTCATCATCGCACGAATTCCCACAGCAACCGTCGGCATGCTCGCCATCGCAATATGGACAACAATCCTTTTCAAGACCGATATCCTTGTCCTCTACCTTTTCTTCTGTTTCCTTTATATGTTCTTTTTTCATGATACCATCCTTTTGGAATCCTCGTAGGAGGAACCTCTCAATGTCCCAAAATAACCCTGCGCCAGTCCATCGTCAAGTCAAGTCGTCGTTTGGGACATCGTTTGGGTCGTCGTCGAAGTCAACGACCTCCTCTTCCCCATACGTCTCCCACTGAGGATTGCCATAGTCGTCCATTGAATCGTCAGACACCCCGTGGGCATCATAGCCGTAGTCAACGTCCATCACATCCATGCTGGAAGGCTTGCTATCAGCGAAGGACTTGTTCTCAACGACAGGTTTGCTCTCCTTTGCCCCCACAGCTTCCGCGACAGGTTTTTCTTTCGAAGGAACCTCCCTGGATGGCTTCTCCCTGACAGGCTTCTCCTCCACGAAAGAAGGCATGACCATATCGTCATACACGTTGCCGGATGCATGGGTGGCCACGCTTGCAGGCCCAATGCCGTTTGTCACGTTTGGAATGCTGACGACACTTGGAGCGCTTCCCACATCGTTTGGAATGCTTGGAGCGCTTGAAACCACCTCGGAACCCTTTTCAATGAGCCCCTCGAGAACCGCAGACTGCTGCCTCACGACGTCAAGCTTGTTCTCAAGCTCACCAAAGAACTCCTGCACTGTATGTATTACGGACTGGAAGGCATCATCGATCTTCCTAAGCCTGAACTCAGTATCCTTGTCGGTCTTCTCCTTGAAGTCCTCGAATATCTCCATGCTCTCCTTGTGGAGTCCCTCCATGGCTTCGTCCATGCTGCTGTCAGTCTCGCTCACAGCGGTGTTCATCCTGCCAATGGACTCCCTTTCAAGCTGTATGACGCGCTGCTCGTGCTTTCTAAGATGCTCGTCTGCATCCCTCATGTCCTGTCTGAATCCATCGATTACGTTGCGGACCTTGTCCAATCTATCCACTTCGTTCTGGACCGTGGATATCTTGTCGTCAGCATCGGATGTAAGGCGGGCAAGCCCCTCAAGGGCCTCCCTGTATGTATCCATAGCCATCTTGAGTCTGACGAGGTCCTCCGAATAAGACCTTAGCTCTCCAAGCTGGCTGTTGATGGTCTGTATGAGTTCCTTGACCTCAGAATCCTTCTTGGAAATCGTCTGTTCAAGCTCTGCGGCGTACTGCTTGAAGGAGTTGTCGCTGGCCTCAACATCCCCTTTGTACTTGTCCAAAAGCTTCTTCACAGTGGAAAGGCTGCGGCTGCTCTTGTCGCCAGCCCTCAAAGTGAAGATTATGATCATTGTCACCACGAACAACGCAATAGGCAACAAAACCGGAACCAAAGAAAAGAAATCCATCAAACATCCTCCATCCGTCCGGACAACCATCCGTCAAAATCGGCCCAAGTAGAGAACACCCCACAGGCAAGCGGATACCTATCCGCACCGCCCTTGGCGTTCACAAGGACCGCATCGATCCCTGCATTGTGCGCACCGGCGACATCCTTGCTGTAGCTGTCGCCAACGTAAAGCACCTCACAAGGTTTCAAATCCATATTATACAGCAAATGCTCGAAACAGTGGACACTTGGTTTCAGAAACCCAACGTTCTCGCTCGAAGCGGCAAAATCCACATATTTGGAAAGTCCCATGGAGCCAAGCTTGTCGAACAACGGGAAATCGCTGAACACTCCAACGAGGACACCTTTTCCCTTCAAAGACTGAAACGTCTGAGCTACACCGTCATAGGGCTTGGTGTTCGCATATAGCCGCTTCATGGGTTCGTATATCCACTTCTCAAGCCTGTCCTCTACAACTCCAATGTCCTTATCCCTGCATACACCATAGTTTTTCTGCAGTATAGTGGCTTCACGCACCCTCAAAGACGCATCCTTCAAAGAAGGATCGTCTTCGAATCCATCCTGAAGCTCTCTGTAGGAACGTCTCATGCGGTTGTATTTCATGGCAAAGACAGGATGCCTCAGCCCCAAAGCCAAGAGCCTGCGGTTCATCACCTTTGCAGGATAGAGGGTCCCGTCTATGTCAAAGCATACAGCCCTGTATACCATGGCAGAATTCCTATCTCTTTCCAGAGGACTTGGAGGCCTTTCCTGAGGTCTTCTTGGCCGCAGTCGTCCTGTTTCTGTAGCTCTCACGGGCCTTCTGCACAGCCTTGGCCTTTGCCTTTGCACCAACCTTCTTGGCCTTTGGCGCTGCCTTTGCCTTGCCTCCACTCTGCTTTGCAGATGCAGTTGGCTTTGCCGCAGAAACAGACTTTGCAGCAACGGTTGGCGAAGGCTTTCTACGCACGACAGACTCCTCAGAACTTCTCACCTTTGAGTTCTGCCCAAGCTTGTGGTTGCTCTCGCTACGCTCGCGCTCCCTAAGGTTTATCTCGATTGGAACGAGGGAGAATCCAAGGTCCTTGCGTATGCAGTTCTTGAGGTACTGCACATAGACCTGAGGGAAGTCCTTCTTGCGGTTTATGAAGAAAAGGAACCTCACAGGATGCACGCTCACTTGAGTTCCGTAGTAGACCTTGTAATGGCCCTCCGTGCCTCTAGGTGGCTGGTAGGCTTCGCCCCAAGCCTTGAGGGCATCATTGAGGACAGCAGTGTCTATCCTCTTTCCAAGCTGGTTGTACACCTTGAGCACGGTATCCAGCATTTGCGATATGTTCGTTCCGTTGGCGGCCGATATGAACTGTATGGGCGCAAAGTTGAGGATTGGGAACTGGAACCTTACCCTATCCTCTATGGCCTGCATCTCGTTCGCCATTCCTTTGAGGAGGTCTATCTTGTTCAGTACAAGGACGACGCCCTTGCCTCTTCTCACTATGAGGTTTGCTATCTTCTTGTCCTGATCTGCAAGCCCTTCAACGGAGTCAACTACAAGAAGGACGACATCCGCTTCGTCAATCGTCTTTATGGCTCTGTTTACGGAGTAGTACTCCACATCCTCCTCGACCTTCGTCTTTCGTCTTATTCCAGCCGTGTCAAGGATTGTGAACTCCTTGCCTTTGTAATGGAAACCGCCCTTCACTACATCCCTTGTCGTGCCTGCAATTGGGCTTACGATGGACAGGTCAAGGCCTGTCAGAAGGTTCGTGAGCGTACTCTTGCCTGTGTTTGGCTTTCCAAGGACGGCAAGCTTAAGGGAATCGGTCTCGAAATCGGCATTGAGCTCCTCTGCGGAATCGGTCTCGTCCTCCAGGTCAAGCATGCCAAGAAGGGTCTCCTCCAAGGTGTCTATGCCAAGTCCGTGTGCCGATGATATTCCCACGATGCGTTGATATCCGTATGAAAAGTAGTTCCAGATGAGGTCTTCGCGTGTTACGTCGTCTATCTTGTTCACGGTGAGGACTATCTTGTCCGTGTATGGACGAAGCTCCTTCATGAGCATGTGGTCCTCAGGTGTGACCTCTGTGCAGTCAAGGAGGAAGATTATTGCGTCCGCACCGTCAAGAAGCGAAAGGCTCTTCTTCGAGACAAGCTCATCGAAGCCTTCCAGATCCAGCTTGACACCGCCGCTGTCGGTGAGGTCCACAGCGTGCCCGCAGAGTATCCAACGCTCCGTTATGGGATCTCTGGTCACGCCAGGGGTTGGGTCCGTTATCGCTCTTCTCTTTCCCACGAGTCTGTTGAAAAGCGTCGATTTTCCTACGTTTGGCCTTCCAATGATTACAACGTTCTTCATATTTGGACATACTAAAGCATTAGACGAAAACAAACAATCTACAGAAAGCCAATACACGCAACCAAACACTTGGATTCTTGCACTTGGATTCTTGGCCTCATTGTTGTACTCTTTGGATGTTATGATCGAAGACCTGCAGGACGAATTCCAAGAAGAAAAACCACGACACAAGAAAACAAAGGGCCTTGGCAGGGGCGCATTCCTTGCCCTTGCATTCGTGTTCTGGATCCCCTATGCGGGCGTGATAGGCATAATAAGCGCACCAAAGGCCATCGTCGCAGTCAGGGAATCGGGCGTGGTGGACTACATTGAGGGCGTCTTGAAGCAACGCAGCCTGCCGGACACACACAAGGCATCGGTCTGCTATGCAATACCGATATCCCAGACATCCGTCGTCTATCGCCTATTCTCCCAGGATGTTCCAAGAACAGGGGCCACGCTGTACCATGATGCAATGGAGGGCCTCCTTGCAGGGCCAAGCCAGGACGCACTTTCCGCTGGAGCGGTCACATTCATAGCTCAAGGCACAACGTTGAGGGGACTGACCATATCCGAAAACGTGGCGTTCGTGGATTTCTCAGGAGAGTTCGCGTCATCTGGCAGCAGTTGGGGTCCTGGCGGGCTGGAAACCGCCAGAATGCAGATAGAATCCACCTTGAAGGCGGTGGATGCATCCTTGGAGAAGATAATAATCCTAGTCGATGGCGAGGTTCTGGATATTTGAAGAATTTACTTTTTTCATGTTTCTGATTACACTTCTATCACTTTGGTGATACAATATGGACAATCGGACGTCAGAGAGGTACTTGCAAATGAAAGGAATCATCACGTTGTATCATGGCTCGGAAAAAGTCGTAAGGTGTCCAATGTTTGGAGAAGGAAGAAACACCAATGACTTTGGACTTGGCTTCTACTGTACAGAAAGCGAGGAACTTGCAAAGGAATGGGCGGTTTCCTCTCTGCGGGACGGCTTTTCCAATTGCTATACTTTGGATACCCAATACATGAAAACGCTGAACCTGAACAACCCAGACTATACAATTCTCAACTGGATGTCTGTTCTTGTCCAACATCGTCAATTCTCCATCAAAACACCTGTTGCAAGACGAGCCAAAAGATATTTGATCGACAATTTTGGAGTCAATGTGAACGCTTATGATATTGTCGTTGGATACCGTGCAGATGATTCATACTTCGATTATGCCGAATCCTTTCTAAACAACGGAATCACGGTAGAACAGCTTGCAATGGCCATGAAACTTGGAAAGCTAGGCGAGCAGATTGTTCTCAAATCCAAGTTCGCTTTTTCGAATATCCAATTCGAAGGATTTGATATTGCAGAAAAGGAAGAGTTCTATGTTCTTCGTAAAGCACGAGATGAGGAAGCAAACAAGCTTTACCTTAAAATACTTGAGAAAGAAGACGAAGGCCTTTATATCCAAGATATCATAAAAGGAGGAATCACAAACGATGATCCACGCATACCAAGAAACATACCTGAATAGAGCGCAGTCAGTACTTGGAGATGCCTTTGATTATGCTATCAACACCTGCGGGATTGCTGGCGACGATTTCATCAAGTTGTTTTTGACGAGCACTGTTAGCAGCCGTATGGAAAACGGAGAACCTTCCGTTCTGACAGGAAGAAGCGGCATAGAAGCAGTCTCGGAGATTGTTTACGAAACAACGAACGATAGAATCACGAATGAGCCAAAAGAAAGGTTTGAACGTTCGAAAGAATTCTGGATAGGTTGGGCGGTAGCCTACTATCAATGGTACTCAAACAGAAGATACAGCGAAATCTTCAAAGTCCTCACCTTCTATGACCTTCAGCAAATGTACCACACGCTTCATGAAGCGGACATTTCGAAATTCGTAGATGTCGTAGATAGCCGCATACGCGAATACTTCAAGGACACGAATCTGAAACGCATCCGTATGGAATATGGCTGCACCCAAGCCGAGCTAGCTAAGAGGGCAGGCGTAAACCTTCGCTCCATTCAAATGTACGAACAACGAAACAAGGATATCAACAAGGCAAGCATTGACACGGTACACCGTCTAGCCAAAAACCTTGGTTGTACAGTGGAGGATCTAATCGAGAAGTAGGTTTCCAAATGCACTAGACACCTACGGGAAACGAAATGAGCGTTTCTTTCCGTCAGACTAGGCAGGCCTTGAGGAACGTCTCCTTGTTCCAGTTCACACCACGCTTTAGCAGTGCAAGGAATTCCGTGTTGCCCTTATGGCCCTTTATTGGGGACTTTACGGCGTTGTAGATTCCAATCTCTTCCTGGGTCAGATTGTCGAACACACTTTCAAGGGTTTCTTCAAGAAGCTTTGAATCCTCTATGACGCCAAAGAAGTTCTCCTGCCATTTTGGAACCTCGAACTGCGGCTTTACAAGAGCAATGAGCCAAGTGTCCCCAACGAGGTCGAGAATATGGGAGGCCGCACCTTTTATGGAGCGGAACGAAAGGTCAGCCACGGCGGCGTTTGGCAAAGGCTCAAGGGCTTCCTTAGAAAGGGTCATTATGTTCTGCTTCTCGTGCACTATCACACGTCTGTCGCTTCTTACCTTGTAGTCCAACAGATTGAATCCAACATCCACGCTGTGCACAGCCTTGGCTCCATGCTGAAGAAGGCAGTCCGTAAACCCTCCTGTGGAGGAGCCGGCATCAAGCATCACAAGACCCTCAACATCAATGCCAAAGACCTCCAAAGCCTTCTCGAGCTTGAAGCCTCCTCTGGATACGAACTTTGGAAACACAACCTCAACAATGGCCTCTTTTGGATACATTGCCTTTGAATCCGTACAAAGCTCTCCATCTACGTACACATTCCTGCAGCTGACAAGGGCTGTTGCATGGTCTTTGGAAAGACTTGGGTCGTTGTTTCTAAGAAGCTGTATGACGCTGAGCTTTTGCTGCTTCCTTGGGGGTCTTTGAAGATGGGAATCCTTTGCAGAAGATGCCATGGACTACTCCTTCCAACTACTCCACGAGCCTTGCTATTGACAAGGCCCTGCCGGTATCTACGTCGCACTCCACAACGACGCCGTGGATCTCCCCTATGCTGTCGAACACCTTGGCCTTCATTGGCATTTGGGTCTTCTGTCTCTGGATCGAAAGCTCAGGATTGCTTCCAATCACACTGTCCTTTGGCCCGCACATGCCAAGGTCCGTTATGTAGGCCGTCCCCTTTGGAAGGATCTTCTCGTCCATTGTCTGTACATGTATGTGTGTTCCCACAACGGCACTTGCCTTTCCATCAAGGAAGAAGCCCAAGGCCTCCTTTTCCTCTGCACTCTCTGCATGGAAATCAACGAACACGAATTTGGATTTGACCGTACGGAGCAAATCGCTTGCGACCTTGAAGGGATCATCTATTGGGAACATGTTCACACGCCCCTGCAGGTTGATGACCGTGACATCTCCAACAGAAGGAACATTGACGGTTACGCTCCCATGACCGGGAAGGGAATTGCCATAGTTTGCAGGACGGAGAAGCCTCTCCTTTGAATCCAGGTAAAGGTCTACAAGCTCGTCGTCATGCCAAATGTGGTTTCCAGACGTTATGACATTGGCACCTGCGCCAAACAGCAGATCCACCTGATCCGGTGTGATTCCAAAGCCATTGTTTGCATTCTCGCCGTTTATTATGACGAAATCCGCCCTGTATTTCTTTATTATGCTTGGAAGCCTAAAAGAAACAGCCCTGCACCCTGGGTCGCCATAGACGTCTCCCAAGAGCAGGGTTGTAAAGGTTTTTGCACCCATGTTGCGCATCCACCTGTTTATCTTGCGTACTCTACGGCACGCATCTCACGAATGATTGTGACTTTGATCCTTCCTGGATAGCGGAGCTCCGCCTCAATCCTGCTTGCTATGCCCTTTGCGATGTTCTTTGCATCTTCATCGGTCACAGAGTCGGAATTGACGAGAATTCTGAGTTCCCTTCCGGCCTGGATTGCAAATGCCTTCTCGACGCCTTCGAACGAAACCGCTATCTCCTCAAGGTTCTCCAATCTCTTGATGTAGTTGTCAAGCGACTCCCTTCTTGCACCAGGACGTGCTGCGCTTATGGCATCGGCAATCTGAACGATTATGCTCTCTATGCAACAAGGCTCAACGTCTCCGTGGTGTGAGTGAATAGCATTGACAACCCTTGGGTCTTCCCCAAGACGCTTTGCAAGGTCAGCACCCATTTCTGCATGGTTGGAATCGCTCTCCGTCACTATGCCCTTTCCAATGTCATGGAGAAGACCGCCGCGCCTTGCAATCTCAACGTTCGCACCTACCTCAGATGCAATCATGCCCGCTATCACTGCAACTTCTCTGGAGTGATTGAGAACGTTCTGGCCATAGCTGGTTCTGAAGAACAACCTTCCAAGGGCCCTTATGGTCTCCTGACTCATATTGTGGATTCCAAGGTCGAAAACAACCTTTTCACCCTCTTCTGCACATATACGGTTGACTTCCTTCGTAACCTTGGTGACGACTTCCTCAATCCTCGCTGGATGTATGCGTCCATCCTGCACAAGCCTTTCAAGGGAGACTCTTGCAATCTCCTTCCTTATAGGATCGAAGCATGAAATGACGACGGCCTCAGGCGTATCGTCTATGATGATGTCAACGCCGGTGAGAGTCTCAAGGGCTCTTATGTTCCTACCCTCACGTCCAATGATCCTTCCCTTCATTTCATCGCTTGGAAGGCTCACGGAACTGACGGTACTCTCGGAACTCACTTCCGTTGCAAGTCTCTGGATTGTCGTGACTATGATGTCCCTAGCCGTCTTGTCAGCCTTTGCCAACGCCTCCTGCTCAATCTTGTTGATAAGAGCCTGACCGTCCTTGACGGCCTCCGACTGCATCTTGTCAATGAGAAGGTTCTTGGCTTCATCGCTTGTCATGCCAGCGACACGCTCAATCTCCGCCAACCACTTGGCTTCGTTTTCAGAAACCTGCTTGTCACGGAGTTCCAACTGTTCTTCTTTATCTTGTTGCAAGGACTTGGCTTTCTCAAGGTCTTCCTGAACCTTTTCCAAGTTCTCTTCCTTCTGGAGTAATCGTCTTTCAAAACGCTGGAGCTCGTTTCTTCTATCACGGGCCTCACGTTCTTGCTGCATCTGCTCCTTAAGGAGTGTATCTCTGGTTTCAAGCAAGAGTTCCTTGCTCTTCGCTTCAGCTTCCTTGATGGCTTCCTGATTCAGCCTAACAGCCTGCTGCTCGACCGACGTAAGCTTTACTTTTCCATACAGCCAGCGTGCCAGCCAGCCGATTCCAATACAACCAAGACAAAGAAGGATCCATACGAGTGTATTGTTCATACTATCCTCCCTTATAACTGAACTATTGTAAATACTGCAACAACCAGTGTCAAGGCAAGCAGCGTAAAAGGTTTTCTTTGCCATGAAGTTGCCATGAAGTTTCTTCAGTAAACGAGAAAAACAGAATTACTGAAGAAAATTTTCTTCAGTAAAGCCAAAAACGAAGGGAAAAGAAGAAAAGCATCCCCACAACACCCACCAAGCTCACCATCGCTACAAAAAGCCTACATTTCTCAAAAGTGCATGATTCAGAAGAAGTTGGTGATGTAAAACAAAAAACCGGAGTCGAAACGACTCCGGCTGAACCCACAAAGGGCATCTAGGGAAGGCGAAAAATCAAGCCTTCTCCTCTTTCTTTGCCTTGGCTTTCTTCTCTGGCTTCTCAGTCTTCTTGGTCAGCTCGAGGATTGCCATGTCGGCCGCATCACCAAGACGGTTGGATGTCTTGATAATACGTGTGTATCCACCGTGGACGTCAGCATAAAGCGGAGCGATCTCGGTGAACAGTTTGTTTACGACTGCCTCATCGAAAAGGATGGCAGAAGTAAGTCTGCGGTTGTGTACGTTGTCAACCTTTGCTCTTGTAATCATCTTTTCTGCAAGACGCTGGACTTCCTTGGCCTTTGCCTTGGTCGTCTCGATTCTTTCATAACGGAACAGGCTCGTAACCATGTTGCGCTTGAGAGCCTTGCGCTCTGCAGAAGTTCTGCTCAGGGCATTGAATCCAATCTTATGCTTCATTGTTCTCTTCCTTGTTGCCTGGGACTCTAATAGAGTTCTTCAGGACGCTGTAATCTGTCATTCCAAGTCCAAGGTTCCATTCCTTGAGCTTATCTTTGATTTCGGATAACGACTTCTTGCCAAAGTTCCTTGTCTTTGCAATCTCGTCCTCAGTCATCTTGGTAAGGTCACCAATCGTGCGGATGTTTGCATTCTTGAGACAATTGCTGGAACGAACGGTAAGCTCGAGCTCTTCGACGGAAGTGGAAAGGATCTTGCGGACCTTCTCTTCAGCCTCATCGATCTCGTCTGCGCCGCTGACCATGCTCTCATCAAAGTTGATGAAGATGGAGAAGTGGTCCTTAGCAATCTTTGCAGCCTCGGCCAAAGCGTTTTCAGGAGAAATCGTGCCGTCTGTCCAAATCTCAAGGTTGAGCTTGTCGTAGTCGTTTCTCTGTCCTACGCGTGTAGGCTCAATGGAATACTTGACGCGTGTAACAGGAGAGAAGATTGCATCGATTGGAATGGTCCCAATGATTTCAACATAGTTCTGGCTGAGTTCAGCTGGAACATAACCCCTGTCAAAGTCGATCTGCACCATCATCTCAATGTTTGCATCGTCCATCATGTCAAAGATCTCAAGATCCTTGTTTATGACTTCCACGCGATCCTTCTCGAAATCGGCACCTGTGATTGTGCCAGGACCTTTGCATTCGATGGAAATGGTTGTTGACTCGACCTCTTCCGGCATTCTGAGTCTCAGTTTCTTGAGTCTTGCAATGATCTCACAGATATCCTGCTTGACACCTGGGAGAGCCTCGAACTCGCTGGAAATGAGGTGGGAAGTACCGTCAGCATCGTAATATGTGAACCATACTGCCGTGATTGCATAGCCTTGAATTGAAGACAAGAGAACTCTGCGGAGGGTGTTGCCAATCGTCGTTCCAAAGCCTCTCTCAAAAGGGAAGGCCGTGAACTTGCCATAGTTGGCTTCAACCTTGCTGTGCTCCATTGAAATCGATTTGGGTTTTTTGAAACCCTTCATTAGGTTTTTGCGTGCCATTGACACTCCTTTACTTTTCCAAAGCCGTGTCCGTTTTCAGAACAACCTTTCAAAACACCCTTTAAGAACGCCTTGCAGGTACGTCTTTTCAGGACACAGCCATGGATAACCGAAACTCAAAGCTTATCTGGAGTAAAGTTCAACGACCAACTGCTCGTTGACTCCCTCAAGCTCCTTGACCTCTTCTCTTCTTGGAACAGCTACGAACTGACCTTTCATGTTGTCTGCATCAACTGTGAGCCATGGGCAAACACCACTTTTGCTGACCTCAATCAGGCTCTCCTTGATGGAGACCATGTTCTTGCTGTTTGGAGCGATTTCAACGACATCACCAGCCTTGAGTCTGTAGGAAGGGATGTCAACACGCTTTCCATTGACGAATACGTGGCCATGTCCTACAAGCTGAGCTGCCTGTGGGCGGCTGCATGCGAAATGCATCCTGAACACAACGTTGTCAAGGCGTCTCTCAAGAAGGCCAACAAGGTTCTCACCTGTCTTTCCTGGGAGTCTGCTTGCTTCATCGAATGTAAGCTTGAACTGCTTCTCGAGCATGCAGTAGATTCTCTTGAGCTTCTGCTTTGCACGAAGCATCAATGCATAGTCGGTAGGCTTCTTTGAGCGAGCCTTTGGATCCTTGCCAGGAAGTCCGCACTCTGCTGGATTGTTCATCGGGCACTTTGCGGAAAGGCATCTTGAACCCTTAAGAAAGAGCTTTGCCCTCTCTGCTCTGCAGTATCTGCACTTTGGTCCTGTATATCTAGCCATTTTTCAATCTCCCTTCGTCAGATTCTTCTCGTCTTTCTTGGTCTGCATCCATTGTGAGGGATTGGAGTCACATCACGAATGGAACGAACCTTGAGTCCAAGGGCTCCAAGGCAGCGGATAGCCGACTCACGGCCCTGGCCTGGTCCCTTGACGTAAACGTTGACTTCACGAAGACCATAGTCCATAGCCTTCTTTGCAGCCGTCTCGCAAGTCGTCTGAGCAGCATAAGGAGTGGACTTCTTGGCTCCGCGGAATCCAAGACCACCAGCGCTTGACCAGGACACTGCGTTTCCGTTTATGTCTGTAATCGTAACGATAGTGTTGTTGAAAGTAGCCTGAATATAGACATTGCCTTCAAATACAGTCTTCTTGACCTTAACTTTGCGTTTTGCGTTTGCCATATTCTACTCCTTACTTCTTCTTGCCGGCAATCGTCTTCTTCTTGCCTTTGCGAGTACGAGCGTTGGTCTTCGTTCTCTGACCACGGACAGGGAGACCCTTTCTGTGTCTGAGACCACGATAGCATCCAATGTCCATCAATCTCTTGATGTTGAGGTTGACCTGCGTGCGAAGTCTTCCTTCTACGACATAGTCGTTCTCAATCACCTTACGAAGCTCTGCAAGAACCTCTGCGCTGAGTGTGTTGATGCGTGCATCTGGATCCACGCCAGTCTTCTGGCAAATCTCTTCAGCTGAAGTTCTTCCAATTCCGTAGATGTATGTCAAAGCAATCTTTGTAGCCTTGTTAGGTAAATCTACACCTGCAATTCTTGCCATCAAAGGCCTCCCTAATTATTTCTGTCTCTGTTTATGCTTCGGGTTCTCGCAGACAATGCGAACAACACCGTTTCTTCTGATAACCTTGCATTTGTCACACATAGGTTTAACACTTGCTCTAACTTTCATGATCTGCTCCTTGCTTTATTATAAATTCTTGGATTTGATCTTCTTCACGCCCACAAAACCTTCGTGATGGTGCATCTTCATGATACTTTCGATCTGCTTCATCAGTTCAAGCTCAACACCAACGAGGATGATGAGTGACGTTCCGCCAAACAGCATTGCAACCGACTGAGGGAACTTGAAGATGAGCTGCACGAGAGTAGGAATCAATGCAATGAAAGCAAGGAAGATCGAACCAGGAAGGACGATCCTGTTCAGAACCTTTGTGAAATACTCTTCGAGTTTCTCGCTTCTGACTCCAGGAACGCTTCCACCGTTCTCTCTGATCTGCTTAGCCATCTCTACAGGATTGAGTGAAACCTGTGTGTAGAAGAATGCAAAGGCAATGATCAAGATGGTGTAGATGATTAGATAAGGGGCACCCTGAGGATCAAGCCAATTTGCAACTGACTGCAACCATCTCACGTTTGGACCCAACGCACTTGCTATCTGCAGTGGGAATGACAGGATTGCAGAAGCAAAGATTACTGGGATGACTCCGCTTGGGTTGATCTTGAAAGGAATGTATGAGCTCTGAGCTCCGTACATCTTTCTTCCAACAACTCTCTTAGCGTAGTTCACAGGAATCTTTCTCTCACCTTCCTGCTCGCAGACGACGAGGGCCACAACGATAATGAACATGACCAAGACGACGACCACAAGTACTGGGTTGATGGTACCGGCGATGATTCCCTGGATCAGAACGTTGAGTGCTGAAGGGATTCTTGCAACGATACCAGCGAAGATCAGCAGGGAGATGCCGTTGCCGACACCAAACTGTGTGATCTTCTCACCAAGCCATACAAGGATCATGGATCCGGCTGTTACTGTAAGCATTGAAATGAGTGTGAAAGGAAGCATGTCTATCGTGATGACGCCAGGAAGGTAGCTCTGGATGCTCCTTGCATAGACCGTAACCACAAAGGACTGCAGCAAACACACGACGATTGTACCGTATCTGGTAAGCTTCTGGATCTTTCTTCTGCCATCAGCATCCTCGCCCCACTTCTTGAGTGTTGGAATGATCAACATAAGAAGCTGGACAATGATCTGCATGGAGATGTAAGGCATAACACCAAGTGTGAACAGTGAGAAGTTCGAGAAAGCCCCACCAGAGAAGAAGTTCAGGTACTCCACGAGACCAAGGTTTCCACTTGTGGACTGGCTCAGGAAATACTGCTCAAGAAGGGTTGGGTTTATGCCTGGAACCGGAATTACAGTTCCAATCCTCGTGATTACGAGAATCAGGAGCGTAAACAGAATCTTCTTCCTGAGATCTTCCATCTTGAACATGTCGGAAATGGTGTTTGACATCACTACCTTCCTTTATTATCTGATCTCGCCGCCGGCGGCCTTGATCTTTTCTGCCGCAGAAGCGGATACCTTCAACCCTTCAACAACAACCTTCTTCGAAATCTCACCGTTGCTGAGAATCTTGGCCTCGACACCATTGCCCTTTACGATGCAAAGGTCCTTGAGAGCCTGAAGATTGACAGTCTCGCCATCCTTGAAAGCCTCATTGATGACATCGAGAGATACAACGACATATTCCTTCTTGAAAGGATAGTTGGAGAAACCTCTTCTCGCCACACGGCGGTAGAGAGGCATCTGGCCACCTTCGAATCCGGGACGCACACCACCGCCAGAACGGGAATTCTGACCGTTGAATCCTCTTCCACAGGTTCTACCCTTTGAGGATGCTCCGCGGCCTACTATGGTCTTTTTCTTGTTGGCACCTTCTGGTGCATGAATCTGTCCCATATTATATCTCCTCAACCTTAACGAGATGCTCAACGACACGAACCATGCCCATCGTCACAGGAGTTGCCTCCTTGACGACGCTGCTGTTGATCTTTCCAAGGCCAAGAGCCTTTACTGTAGCCCTCTGCTTTGGAAGGCATCCGGCAAGTCCCTTTACAAGTTCAATGCGAATCTGCTTTGCCATATATTACCCCCATACTTCCTTGAGGCTCTTGCCTCTGTCAGCTGCAAGCTTCTTGGCTGAGAACAGGTTCGAAAGTCCATCGAACGTAGCCTTGACAGTGTTGATCGTATTCTTCGAGCCGAGTGACTTGCTCAGAAGGTCCTTGATTCCACAAGCATCGCATACGGCACGGACTGCACCACCGGCGATGATTCCAGTACCTGGAGAGGCTGGCTTGAGAAGAACGCTTGCGCTCTTGAACTGACCAAGGACCTCGTGAGGGATTGTGGAATCCTTGAGGTTGATGGTCATAAGGCTCTTCTTTGCGTTCTCAGTGGCCTTGCGGATAGCATCGGATACGTCATTGGCCTTACCCATTCCGTAGCCAACCCTACCCTTCTGGTCGCCTACGACGACGAGGGCTGAGAAGGATCTGCGGCGTCCGCCCTTGACGGTCTTTGACACTGCATTGAGTTTGATCAGCTTCTCAAGGAACTCCTTTGGCTGGTTTTCTCTCTCTCTCTTATCTCTATTTCTTTCCATACTACCCACCTTAGAACTTCACGCCGGCTTTTCTGGCGCCGTCTGCGATAGCCTTGACGATTCCGTGATAGAGGTAACCGTTCCTGTCGAACACGACTGTTGTGATACCCTTATCAATGCATCTCTGTCCAAGGATCTCTCCGAGCTTTCCAGCATCTTCGACGTTGTTCCTAAGACCTGCGAGGTCCTTCTCGACCGTACCTGCACTGACCAAAGTCGTGCCGGTTGTGTCATCGATAACCTGGACATACATGTGGAGGTTGCTTCTGAACACAGACATTCTTGGTCTGAGGGCTGTTCCGGAAATGGATTTTCTGATATGAAGCTTCCTTCTTGCGTGCTTTCTCTTCTTGTCAATAATTCTATTCATATCTTCAACCCGCCTTATTTCTTACCAGACTTTCCGCTCTTGGAGCGAACATGTTCGGTATCGTACTTGATACCCTTGCCCTTGTAAGGCTCAGGCTTTCTAAGACTACGGATATCCGCAGCGGTCTGTCCGACAAGCTGCTTGTCTATTCCGGAGATGTTGATCTTGTTTGGAGTCTCAAGCGCAATCTTGACACCTTCAGGAATGACGTATTCGATATCGTTGGAAAAACCAAGAGTGAGGACAAGGTTCTTCTGCTGAAGCTCAGCCTTGTAACCAACACCTACGATGACCAAATTCTTCTGGTATCCTTCGGAAACGCCTACAACCATGTTGTGGATGAGCTGTCTTGTAAGACCATGGGCGGCCTTCGTCGGCTTCTCTTCGTTCTCTCTTGTAACAACAATCTGAGTCTCACCAATCTCTACATGGATTGCTGGCATGATTGTCTGAGACAGTTTTCCCTTTGGACCTTCAACGGTAATAACTCCGTCTTTGATGGAAGCCTTGACCGTCTTAGGCATATCGATTGGTAATCTACCTATACGAGACATAGTTAACCACCTTTACCAAATCGAGCAGATCAGCTCTCCGCCGACCAACTGCTCAGATGCCTTCTTGCCGGTGATGACACCGCAGGAAGTCGAAACGATGACAATGCCGTAGCCGTTGTAAACACGTGGCATCTCTCTGTATCCGGAGTACACGCGGCGACCAGGAGTCGAGATTCTCTTGATACCGTGGATGACTGGGCTCTGCTCGTCATCGTACTTGAGGAATACGCGGAGGTATGTGGCACCGTCCTTGGTGACCTTCTTGAAATTCTTTATATAGCCCTCGTTCTTCATGATCTTGATGATCTGGAGCTTGAGCTTTGAATTGGAAACGTCCACTTTCTCATGCTTAGCCATGCTAGCATTTCTGACTTTTGTCAGCATATCAGCAACAGGATCACTTACTGCCATTTCTGCACTCCTACCAACTGGATTTGGTTACGCCAGGGATCTGGCCTTCGCTGGCAAGTTTTCTGAAGCAATGTCTGCACATGTCAAACTTGCGCATATATCCACGGGGTCTTCCGCAGATCCTGCAACGGTGAACAGTTCTTGTACTGAACTTTGGCTCTCTCTGCGCCTTGATTATCATTGACTTTTTTGCCATATCCTAACCCCTTATTTGCTGAACGGCATGCCAAGCTTCTTAAGCAGGGCAAAACCCTCTTCATCGGTCTTGGCCGTTGTTACGATTGCAACGTTGAGGCCGCTGACACGAACGATCTTGTCATAATCGATCTCTGGGAAGATGATCTGCTCAGTGATTCCCAAGGCATAGTTTCCATGGCCGTCGAATGCATTTGGCTTTACACCCTTGAAGTCCTTGACACGAGGGAGTGCAATGCAGATGAGCCTTTCGAGGAAGAACCACATGTTGTCTCCTCTAAGGGTCACCATAGCTCCAATCTCCATACCTTCACGGAGCTTGAAGTTTGCAATTGACTTTCTTGCCTTTGTCTTCACGACATGCTGACCGGTGATCTGCTCGAGCTCCTTGACAGTTGCATCCAAGTACTTCTTGTCCTGGATTGCATCGCCTACACCGGCGCTGACAACGATCTTCTCGAGTGCAGGAATCTGCATCTTTGAGGTATACTGGAAATCCTTATAAAGCTCAGGAGCCACTTCCTCAAGATATTTTCTCTTCAAGTTTGGTATGAACTTCTCTTCCATCAGACTACCTCTCCGGTCTTCTTGGCATAACGGACCTTCTTTCCGTTGGCATCAATCTTGTAACCAACCTTGCTTGTGTCTCCGCTCTTATTGATGACAAGGGCGACGTTTGACACATGGACAGGAGCTTCGATCTTGACGATTCCACCCTGGTCCTGCTGGTTCCTCTTCCTCATGGCCTTTGAAACCATGTTGGCGCCCTGGACGTAGACTCTCTCGTTCTCAGGGTCAACCTTGATGATCTTGCCGGTAACACCTTTGTCCTTACCGGCGATGATCTTGACTGTGTCGTTTTTCTTCAGTCTCATAACGGCTCTCCTACAACACTTCCGGTGCGAGAGAAACGATCTTCATGTATCCGTCTCTCAATTCACGAGCGACAGGCCCAAAGATACGCTTTCCGCGTGGGTTATTGTTGGCATCAATGACAACGCAAGCATTGTCATCGAACCTGATGTATGTACCGTCAGGTCTGCGGTATTCCTTCTTTGTCCTGACAATGACAGCCTTCAGAACGTCGCCCTTCTTGATGGCGCCGTTTGGAAGTGCATCCTTGACAGCAACAACGACTATGTCACCGACACCAGCCACGTATCTGTGGCTGCCGCCGAGAACTTTGATGACCTGGACAAGTCTGGCGCCGCTGTTGTCAGCAACGTTCATGTATGATTGCATCTGTACCATGACTTATCTCCTTACTTCGCTCTCTCGATGACCTGAGAGAGTCTCCAGCACTTATCCTTGCTGATATGGCGGCACTCGACGACCTTGACGGTATCGCCAACATGGGCGTCGTTGTTCTCGTCGTGGGCCTTCAGCTTCTTGGAACTGGTGACGTACTTCTTATACAGCGGGTGCAGACTCCTGTTGTGGACAGTGACTACAATGGTCTTGTCCATCTTGTCGCTGGTAACCACGCCTACAAAACTTTTCTTATTGGATTCCATAGTTCACCCTCTTACTTTGCCTTGCGGATGCCCAAAGCATACTCATGGATAATGGTGTTCAGTCTTGCAATCTGTCTTCTGACGTTGCGAACCTGAAGAGGATTCTCGACATGGCCAAGAACCTTTTCCATTCTCATGTTCAAATAGCTCTTGTAAAGCTCATCACGCTTTGCTACGAGCTCGTTGTAGGACAGTTTATCAAATGAGTTCTTCATGCTTCTTCAACCTTCCTTCTTGCGACGAACTTCGTCTTGATCGGGAGTTTGGATGCTGCGAGCTCAAGGGCTTCCCTAGCAAGGGACTCTTCGACCTCACCCATCTCAAACATGACTGCACCCTGCTTGACGACTGCGACCCAACCTTCAGGAGCACCCTTTCCGTTTCCCTGTCTGGTTCCGATTGGCTTTGATGTGTAAGGCATATCAGGGTAGATTCTGATCCAAACCTTACCACCACGCTTGATGTGACGCGTCATGGCGACACGGGCTGCCTCTATCTGGCGGTTGGTGATCCATCTTGGCTCAAGAGCAACAAGACCGTAGTCTCCAAAAGCGACGGTATTGCCACGATGTGCAACGCCATCCCTTGTTCCTCTCTGCTTCTTTCTAAACTTTACTCTTTTAGGACTAAGCATTTCTGATTACCCCTTACCTTGTCTCTACGGCTTCGTCAACGACTGTCTCAGGAGCCTTCTTCACGAGAAGACCTGCATCGTCCTTCTTGACTCTGTCGTAGATTTCGCCGTTGAAGATCCAAACCTTGACGCCAATGGCACCAAAGGATGTGTTTGCAACAGCAAAACCATAGTCGATGTCACTTCTGAGTGTGTGGAGAGGGATTCTTCCTTCCTTCATCCACTCAGAACGTGAAATCTCAGCTCCACCAAGACGTCCGGAAACTCTGATCTTGATTCCCTGGACACCAGCTGCCATAGCCTTGGAGATAGCCGTCTTCATGGCTCTCTTGTATGCTGTGCGGCCGGCGATCTGCTTTGCTACGCTCTGTGCGATAAGCTGTGCGTCCTTCTCTCCATGCTCGATGCTCTTAATCTTTACCTGGACCTTCTTGCTTGAACACTTCTGAAGCTGCTCACAGATCTTCTCGATGTTGGCACCCTTGGTACCAATGATGACGCCTGGGCGGTTCGTGCTGATGAGAACAGTCACGCGCTGAGGCTTTCTGCTGATCTCGATGTCGGAGATCTCTGCACCCTGGACCTCAGGGCACTTGAGCAGAGCCTTGCGGAGCTGAAGATCCTCGTGCAGCGTCTCTGCATACTCTCTTGGATCTACATACCACTTCGACTTCCATGTCTTGTTGACTCCGAGACGGAATCCAATTGGATTAACTTTCTGTCCCATTTACTCACTCCCCAACGACTTCGCTGACTTCAACGGTGATGTGAGACATTCTCTTGAGGAGGATGTCACGCTTTCCGTGGGATCTTGCCCATACTCTCTTGAGCATTGGACCTCCATCGACGCAGATCTTGGAAACCTCAAGCTGGCTCTCGTCAAGCTTGTTGTTCTTGTACATTGCGTTTGCTCCGGCGCTCTCGAGAACCTTAAGAATAAGGCGGGCACCTTTCTGAGGCATTGCATTAAGGATGCCGTATGCCTCCTCATAGCTCTTACCTCTTACCAGATCCGCTACAGGACGGACCTTAGAAGGTGAGACCATGAGATACTTTGCGCAAGCTCTATAAGTTGTTGCCATATCCTACCTCCTCAAGCCTTCTTGTCCGAACCGGAGTGACCACGGAACAATCTGGTTGGTGCGAACTCACCAAGTTTGTGACCAACAAGGTTCTCCGTTACGAAAACTGGTATCCAAGTCTTTCCGTTGTATACGGAAATCGTAAAACCTACCATGTCAGGGATGATCGTCGAACTTCTTGAATAGGTCTTGATCATGTCCTTATGGCCTGCGTTGTTTGAAGCTTCGACTCTCTTGAGGAGCTTTGGTTCCACAAAAGGTCCTTTTCTAATTGATCTAGCCACGTTCCAACTCCTACTTGCGCTTCTTCACGATGAATTTGCCCGAAGGTTTCTTCTTTGAACGAGTCTTGGCACCCTTGGTCGGTTTGCCCCAAGGAGTTACCGGATGACGTCCAGCTGCGGTCTTTCCTTCACCACCACCATGGGGGTGATCGACTGGGTTCATGACGACACCACGAACCTTTGGCCTTCTTCCAAGGTGACGGCTTGCACCGGCCTTGCCCAAGGACACGTTCATGTGGTCTTCGTTTCCCAGGAAACCGATTGTGGCATAGCACTCACCAAAGACCATTCTCATCTCGCCAGAAGGCAGGCGAAGAGTAACATAGTCGCCTTCCTTAGCAACGATGGTGGCTCCAAGACCAGCACTGCGGACAAGCTGTCCACCGCGGCCAAGTGTGAGCTCGACATTGTGTACTGTCAGACCAAGGGGAATGTTCTTAAGTGGAAGAGCACAACCAGCCTTGAGAGGGGCAGTTGGTCCGCTAACGATCACGGAACCAACGGTAAGTCCCTTAGGGGCGAGGATGTAACGCTTCTCACCGTCTGCATAGAACACCAATGCAATGTTTGCACTGCGGTTAGGATCATATTCAATTGTCTTGACTGTGCCGGGGATACCGTACTTGTCGCGCTTGAAATCAATGATTCTGTATGCGCGCTTGTGTCCACCGCCTCTCCTGCGAACGCTGATGCGTCCAAAAGAGTCGCGACCGGCAGTCCTGTTGAGGCTTGTTGTCAGAGATCTCTCTGGCTTCTGAGCCGTGATTTCGCTCCTGACCAGAACAGTCTTCTGACGGAGGCCCGGTGTATTTGGTTTATAACTCTTCAATGCCATACTCCGTCTCCTTATACGCCTTCAATCGCATCGATCACTTCGCCCTTTGACAAAGTGACAATCGCCTTCTTCCAGTTGGCCGTGTAGCCCTTGATATAGCCACCCTTTCCCCTGGAGAACTTTGGCTTTCCAGCCATATTCATAACATTGCAAGCAGTAGGATTGACCTTGAAGATCTCCTTCACTGCATTCATGATCTCGAACTTGTTAGCTCTTGGATCAACCTTGAATGTATACTTCTTGCATTCCAACTCACGAGCGAAGCTTGACTTCTCGCTGAGAATAGGTTCAATGATTACTTGATCTGCTCTCATCTCATCACCTCTTAGTCGCCGTAGAACTCATTAAGGTTCTTTGCTGCAGTCTCAAGCATGATGACCTTTCTTCCGTAAAGGAGTTCCTTTGCAGAAAGCTTGTCATAGGCAAGAACATGCAGGTATGGGATGTTCCTTGCGGCACGGCGGAGCATTGCATCATCGTCCTTCATGACGAGAACAGTCCTCTTTCCGTCCTCAACGAAATTCTTGAGAATCCCTGCAAGTGTCTTTGTCTTACCATCTTCACTTGTGAAATCCTCGACCAGAACCAAGCGCTCTTCCTGAACAGAAAGAGAGAGAAGTGACTTCATAGCAAGGCGCTTCACCTTCTTTGGGAGGGTGTAGCTGTAGTCTCTTGGCTTTGGCCCAAATATCGTTCCGCCACCAACCATGACTGGGGACTTCTTGTCACCTCTTCTGGCATTACCAGTTCCCTTCTGCTTGAAAGGCTTGGTATTGCTGTAGTTAACTTCAGCACGTGTCTTTGTGCATGCGGTACCAACGCGGCGGTTGGCAAGCTCGTTGTTTACAGCGTGGTAAATTGAGCCATTGCTCACTTCAATGCCAAAGACATCAGCATTGAGCTCAATGGACTTGATTTCCTTGCCGTTTGTAGAAAAAACTTTTGCTTCCATAATCACGCCCCTACTTCTTTACCGCTTTCTTTACAACAACAACGCTCTGTGCAGGGCCAGGGATTGCACCCTTTACCATGAGAACCTGAAGATTCTCGTCAACACGAACGACTCTGAGGTTCTGAACGGTAACCCTCTCAAAACCCATGTGACCGGCCATCTTCTTGCCTTTGAAGGTTCTTGATGGCGTCGATGACATTGCTGTACCTCCAAGATCCCTGTGGAACTTGGAACCGTGGGTTGCACGTCCACCGCCAAAGCCGTGGCGCTTCATACCACCCTGATAGCCCTTACCTTTGGAAGTTCCGGTAACATCAACGAATCTGATGTCCTTGAACAGGTCAACCCCAAGTACCTCTCCTACCTGGACTTCCTTGTCATAGTCGCGGAACTCCATGAGAGTCTTAAGCGGATTGCCGTCGAACTGTCCGGCATATGGCTTTGTTGCGCGGTCGGCCTTCATCTCGCCGGAACCAAGGACTGCTGCGTTGTAGCCGTTCTTCTCCTCAGTTCTTTCCGCAACAACTACGTTGCCTTCTACTTTAATGACAGTGACCGGTGTGAGTCTGCCTTTCTCGTCGAACACCTGTGTCATGCCAACTTTCTTTCCGATAAGCCCTAACATCTCTTACCTCATTACTGCTTTATCTCTACATCAACACCAGCCGGGAGCTCAAGTTTCATAAGAGCCTCCATGACCTTGTCTGTAGGATCCAGAATATCAATCAACCTCTTGTGGGTTCTCATCTCAAACTGTTCGCGTGATTTCTTGTTTACGAACGGTGACTTCAAAACAGTGATTTTGTTAATGCGGGTTGGGAGAGGTACTGGACCAGAGACCTTTGCTCCAGCCTTAACAACTGTCTGTACAATGGACATTGCGCTCTGTTCTACGAGCTCAACGTCAAAACCTCTCAGTCTAACGCGAATTCTATCGTTAGCCATTTTTCCTCCAAAAATCAGGTCTTGCCCGGAGCATTGTCTCCAGGCAAGACATTCGAATCAAAAACTACTCGAGAATCTCAGTTACCTGACCGGATGCGACTGTTCTTCCACCTTCACGGATAGCGAAGCGGAGACCCTTGTCCATTGCGATTGGGTGAATAAGCTCAACGATGAGGCTGGTGTGATCACCAGGCATGACCATGTGGACACCCTCTGGGAGGCTTACTGTACCAGTGACGTCAGTTGTTCTGAAATAGAACTGAGGTCTGTAACCAGCAACGAATGCGCTGTGGCGGCCACCCTCTTCCTTGGAAAGAACGTAGACTGTTCCAATGAACTTTGTGTGAGGTGTGATCGACTTTGGCTTTGCAAGGACCTGTCCTCTGACGACTTCCTTCTTGTCAACGCCTCTGAGAAGAGCACCAATGTTATCACCGGCCTGACCTTCGTCAAGGAGCTTGTTGAACATCTCGACGCCAGTGACGACTGTGTCGCGTGTCTCGCGGATACCAACGATCTGAACTGGGTCGTTTACATGAACGACACCGCGCTCGACTCTACCAGTGACAACTGTTCCACGACCGGAAATCGAGAAGATGTCCTCGATTGGCATAAGGAATGGAAGATCTGTTGCTCTTGCAGGAAGTGGGATGTAGGAATCCATGGCCTGAAGCAGCTCTTCGATGCACTTTGTTGCCTCTGGGTTGTCTGGCTCTGTCATTGCCTTGTATGCAGATCCCTTGATGACTGGGCAGTTGTCGCCGTCGAAACCGTAGCTGTTGAGGAGATCTCTCATCTCTTCTTCAACGAGGTCGCCGAGCTCTGGGTCATCGATCTGGTCCATCTTGTTGATGAAAACGATGATTGCAGGAACACCAACCTGTCTTGCGAGAAGGATGTGCTCTCTTGTCTGTGCCTTAGCACCGTCATCAGCAGCAACGACGATGATTGCACCGTCCATCTGTGCAGCACCAGTGATCATGTTCTTGATGTAGTCTGCGTGGCCCGGGCAGTCGACGTGAGCATAGTGCCTGTTGTCAGACTGATACTCAACGTGTCTTGTGTTGATGGTTATTCCTCTGGCCTTCTCTTCTGGTGCGTTGTCAATCTCATCGTAGTTCATGAGCTTGTCGCCGTACTTTCTTGCGCAATACTGTGTGATTGCAGCTGTGAGAGTTGTTTTACCGTGGTCAACGTGACCAATAGTACCAACGTTTACGTGTGGCTTGGTTCTCTCAAACTTCTCTTTAGCCATCATGTCCTCCTTGTGACCTTTTGTCACAAATCCAATAAAAATAAAAGAATGTGCTCTAAAGGCACAAAGCCTTTACCAACTTACCATCGAGACAAACCTATTCTATTTCATGAGTTACTAAAAAGAAGGAATCCAGAGGTCGAAGCCCCAACGTCTTGGGAAACCGACATAGCACAATTTGTAAAAACCGTGTTTCTGGAACCACCTTATCACCCCTAAAATGATTGGTTTGGCTCTAGAATCTTGCACATAAGGTACTTTTAGGGCATACCCATGACAAGACACCTTGGCTAATATAGACCAAAGCGCCATGTCATGTCAAGCATCATTCGAAAAAAGGCAATTTCTTTTCTTTAATGAATTAAAGGGCCCTTTCAAAACGACTCAAAACGTCTCAAATCGACTCAAAACGGCTCAGAACGTCAGGCAATCGCCCATGAAGGCATCGAAGCACTCATGGATGAGATGCTGTCCATTGGTGTTGGGATGGATTCCGTCCGCACACATCAGGTCAGAGCCCTTCTCGCCCTCGAACGCCTTGCGGATATCGACCAAAGGTATGTCCCGTCCTGCAGCTATCCCAAGGATGGCCTCCGAATACGTCAGCTGGAAGTGCTCTATCCTCTCGACGACGCCAAGCCAGCTCATAACGCTGGCCCTGTCAAGGTTCATGTTCTTGCAGAACCACTCGAAATACCTTTCGCTCTGCACCGGAACCAATGTCGTAATGACAGGCTTCACGCCGTTCTTAACCATGGCATCCAGCATGATCTCGTAGGTACCAATGAAAGTGCTTATATCCGTGTTGGGGTCATGCACATCAAGAGGCCTTTCGCTCACAGCCTTCCAATTGAAATCCGAATCGTTGCCGCCAAAATCCATGATGACCATATCAGGCATGCACTTGAGAAGGCCGTTGGACATCCTCTTCTGGACGAAATCCCATGCCTTGGTGACGGTGCACCCGAACTTGCTCAGGTTCTCCACCTTCATCCCTGCCCTGTCGGCAATCTCCTCCCAGCCAAGCTCATTGCGCGTCACATGCCTTGAGGAGGCCTCGTCCCACTGGATACCCTTGAGAACCGAATCCCCCAAGATACAAAGCTTTCCTGCACCCATGCCATTCCTCCTCCAGCCCGATGTCCTTGTGCCCACCGCACCGCATCGAACCTGTATGCCAAACTGTTAGCATCAAAAGCACCGCAGGGAAATAGCGATTTCTATTCATTTTGCATTTTGGGCAGCCATAACCATGGAGGAAAAGCCCTGAACATGCATCCTAACCACCTATGGTGAATACTAACTACACAACGACATCTAATGACAACAGAAGGAGTTGAAGGAAACACTCACTAGTCACCCAAACCCCTCATCTTCAAACCTAACCATAGGTCCTAGCCATACTGGTTTTCTTCACAAAACCCATAATTGACGAGTACTGAAGAAAAGTTTATTCCTAAACGGCTGAAATCCACAAAGGAGAAGAAAAGCATCCATCAGACCTGCACGGCTTGAGTGAACTGACAACGTAGACCGCGCAAAAAACAAGAAAGTTTACTTTCGCAGTTATTCACAGTCAGAACAAGGAAGGAGAACAATGACAGTACTATCTGTACGGCATTGTTCGAACTGACGAAGTTATGGCTGTGAAGAACAAGAAAGGCCCGGAGCTGAACCCGGACCTTTTCATAAGTAGTAGATTCCAAAAAGGGATTAGAACCTGATGTGGCTGAAAGCCTTGTTGGCTTCTGCCATTCTGTGCATGTCTTCCTTCTTCTTGAATGCGGAACCTGTGTTTGCGTATGCATCAAGCATCTCGGCTGCAAGCTTCTCGCTCATGGACTTGCCGGAGCGTCCGCGTGCTGCTGCGATTATCCAGCGCATTGCAAGGGCTTCGCGTCTTGGCTCGCGGATCTCAGTAGGAACCTGATATGTAGCTCCACCAACTCTCTTTGACTTTACCTCGACGACAGGCTTGACGTTGTCAAGGGCCTTGTTGAAGACATCGATAGGAGCATCGCCTGTCTTCTCGCCCATAATCTTCATTGCATCATAGAGGATGCGTGTGCTGACGGACTTCTTTCCATCAAGCATCATGCGATTGATGAACTTCTCGACGACAACGCTGTTGTATACAGAATCCGGAAGGATTTCTCTAACGGGTGCATTAGTTCTTCTTGACATAAAGATACCTCCTCATCAAGCCTTTGGCTTCTTTGTACCGTACTTGGAGCGGCTTCTCTTTCTGTCGGTGACACCCTGAGTATCCTTGGTACCACGGATGATGTGATAACGAACACCAGGAAGGTCCTTTACTCTACCACCACGGAGCAGAACGACTGAGTGCTCCTGAAGGTTGTGTCCAATACCAGGAATGTATGCTGTAACTTCGATACCGTTGGAAAGACGGACACGAGCGACCTTTCTCAAAGCTGAGTTAGGTTTCTTAGGCGTTACAGTCATGACCTTTGTGCAGACACCACGCTTCTGTGGGCAGCCCTCCAATGCAGGGGACTTGGTCTTGTGTGTAACCTTTGAACGACCTTTTCTGATCAGTTGGTTAATTGTAGGCATTATGCTACTCCTCACCGTATACGACGCTTCCGGGACAACCGTCAACGGAACAACTGCCGTGTACGCAAATAAGCCATCCATACGGATGACGTTGGGCCGCATCGAAGGAAACCAAAGATGCAGCCCTTGTATCTCTAACCGAGTTCAGCTGACAAAGAAACGGATGGAATCACTCCTCATCGCCAGCGAAATCGTCATCGCCAACGAAATCCTCTTCTTCGCCCTCGGTAGACATATCAGCAAGATCCTCGATGTCGTCATCGTCTTCCTGAGCTCTGGCGCTCATTACGGACTCGACTCTATCGCTGAGAGCCAACGTATCCTCGTCCTTAAGTTTGACATCTCTGTAGCACTTCATACCTGTACCGGCAGGAATCAGGTGTCCAATGATGACGTTCTCCTTAAGTCCGCGCAATTCATCTCTACTACCAGCAATCGCTGCGTTTGTCAAGACCTTGGTCGTCTCCTGGAAGGAAGCGGCACTGACGAACGAGTCGATAGACAGGGATGCATTGGTTATACCAAGCAGGCAAGGTCTTGCGATTGCAGGCTGTCCGCCCTCGGCCATGACCCTTGCGTTCTCCTCATGGAACTTGAACTTATCAACTTTCTGACCAAGGATGAACCTCGTATCTCCTACCTTGAGGATCTCGACCTTCTTGAGCATTTGTCTTACGACTATTCCAAGATGCTTGTCGTTTATATCTACGCCCTGGAGCCTGTATACCTCCTGGACTTCGTTGAGAAGGAACTGCTGAAGTGCATTCTCTCCGGAGATAGCCAGGATGTCGTGCGGATCTATGTTTCCATCGCAGAGGCGCTCGGCTGCTTCTACATGGTCCCCTTCCCTTACAAGGATGTGCTTACCAAGAAGGATAAGGTGCTTGTATTCCTTGCCAAACTCGTCAGTGACGATGACGACCCTCTTACCCTTGACGACAGGACCAAACTTGACTACGCCGCTTGCCTGAGCAAGGATTGCGATGTTCCTTGGCTTTCTTGCCTCGAAGAGCTCTCCAACCCTTGGAAGACCACCGGTGATGTCCTTTGTCTTGACGCTGGCCATGAGAAGTCTTGCAACGACCTGTCCTTTGGTCACCATCTCTCCGTCTCCAACCTGAATGTAGGAGGATCCTGGAAGGAGGTAGGAAGCGCATACGTTGCCGTTTGCGTCCACGATTTCAAGGCGAGGTTCAACGTTCTCCAAGGAGTGGTCCGTGACACGGTATCCAATGATACCGGTCTCTTCATTGACTTCCTTGAGAAGCGTGGTTCCCAAAGTGAGGTCAACGTACCTGACCATACCGTCGTACTCGGAGATGATAGGCTCTGAGAACGGATCGAACGTCATGAGGGCATCGCCTGTCTTGACATAGGTGTTCTCCTGTACCTTGACCTCCGAACCGGCTCTTGCATCAATCCTTTCCTCTGGACCAAGAACGAGGACCTTGTCATCAAGGATCTTCACGATTCCACCCTTGATTCCACACACGCACTGCTGCTTTCCATTGGTGCAGACAAGGGTGTTTCCTGTAATCTTGGAGCCATCCTCAACGCCATCGGCAAGCTTCGTCTTCTTGGAGTATTCGAACTCCTCAAGAACATGCCTGTAGTATATGTAGCCCTTTCTGGTAAGGAGCTTTGCACCATCCTCTTCCCTTATGACAGTGTTTCCTGTGAGCTTCGTTACATAGATAGGGTGCTTGAAGGTGATGCTGTTCTCCTCAGCGCTTGTGGAAGCCGTACCTCCAACGTGGAAGGTTCTCATCGTGAGCTGAGTACCTGGCTGTCCAATGGACTGGGCAGCTATGATGCCAACTGCTTCGCCAACGCTGACAGGCTTGTTCGTTGCAAGGTTCCTTCCGTAGCACTTGCGGCAAACGCCGTGCTTGGCTTCACAGGTGAGAACCGTCCTTACGAGAACACCCTCGACACCGGCATCCTCTATTCTCTTGGCCTCTTCGTCGGTGATCTCATGGTCGATTGGAACAATGATCTCACCAGTGTTTGGATCCACGACGTTCTCAAGCGTGTAGTGGCCTGTGATTCTGTCGGCCAAAGGAGCAATGATCTCATCGCCATCCTTGATTGCAGTTCTCACTATGCCGTTGATGGTTCCGCAGTCGTCCATGTTGATGACGACATCCTGGGAGATATCGACAAGCCTTCTTGTAAGGTAACCGGCTTCAGCTGTCTTGAGAGCTGTATCGGAAAGCCCCTTTCTTGCACCGTTCGTCGAAATGAAGAACTCGATGATCGAAAGGCCTTCCTTGAAGTTCGACTTGATTGGGAACTCGATGATGTCGCCATTAGGCTTTGACATGAGACCACGCATACCACCAAGCTGACGGATCTGAGTCTTGGAACCTCTAGCACCGGAATCGGCCATGAGGAACAACGGGTTGAATCCATTCTGGCTCTCACGGAGCTTTGCCATAAGTTCGTCGGCAAGCTGCTCGTTGGTCTGGGACCAAATGTCGATGAGTCTGTTGTAGCGCTCTTCCTGAGTGATCTGACCATGATGGTACTGCTCAAGGACCTCTGCCTGCTTTTCGTTGGCTTCATCCACAAGAGTCTTCTTGGAGTCAGGGATTATCATGTCAGACAGACCAATCGTTGCACCAAAGACCGTTGCATACTTGAAACCTACGTCCTTGATAGCATCGACGAGCTTGACGACTACGGAGTTTGGACTTGTCTTGAGGGCCTGGGAGATGAGCTTCTTGAGATCCTTGTCTCCAAAGCACTTGTTGCAGTAGTCCTTGAACCCTATTCCATTGACCTCTGGAAGGGAATCGTAGAAGAGAAGCCTTCCAGGAGTCGTGTAGTCCTCTTCGTCCTTTGGATATGTGAACCTGTATCCGTCAGGAAGCCTGTAGCCAATCTTTGCGTTGTACGAAAGGCTTCCGGCTTCTATGGCCATTTGGATTTCATCCAGGTTGTCGTAGTAGCGGCCCTGTCCCTTGTCGTTGTTCTTGGCTCTCGTGAGGTAGTTGATTCCAAGGACCATGTCCTGCGAAGGATAGACGATAGGCTTTCCGTTTGCAGGGTCCAAGAGGTTGGTGGCGCTGAGCATGAGGGTCCAGCACTCAAGCTGTGCAGCCTGTGTGAGAGGTACGTGCACTGCCATCTGGTCTCCATCGAAGTCGGCATTGAATGCATGACATACGAGAGGATGGAGCTTGATCGCCTTTCCGTCCACAAGGACAGGCTCAAAGGCCTGGATTCCAAGTCTATGGAGCGTAGGTGCTCTGTTGAGCATGACAGGATGCTCCTTGACAACCTCGTCGAGGACTGACCATACATCGGAGGTCTCCTGCTCGACAAGTGTCTTGGCCTTCTTGACATTGGATGCAAGTCCGCTCTGGACAAGCTTCTTCATAAGGAAAGGCTTGTAGAGCTCAAGGGCCATCTTTGAAGGAAGTCCGCACTGGTGGATTCTGAGTTCAGGTCCAACGACGATTACGGATCTTCCGCTGTAGTCTACACGCTTTCCAAGGAGGTTCTGTCTGAAACGTCCCTGCTTACCCTTGAGCATGTCTGACAATGACTTGAGAGGTCTGCTGTTTGCACCCTTTACGGCACCACGCTTTCTCTTGGAATTGTCGAACAATGCATCGACGGCTTCCTGAAGCATTCTCTTTTCGTTTCTAACGATGATGTCAGGAGCGTGGAGGCTTATGAGTCTCTGGAGTCTGTTGTTTCTGTTGATTACACGTCTGTAAAGATCGTTGAGGTCGCTTGTGGCGAACCTTCCACCATCGAGCTGAACCATTGGTCTGAGATCTGGTGGGATTACAGGGATGACAGTTAGGATCATCCACTCAGGCTTGTTGTCGCTGTCGCGGAAGTTTTCCACGACCTCGATCCTCTTGAGAAGCCTCTTGTCTGCGGTTTTGGAACCTTTATCCCTCATCTGGGCCCGGAGTTCCTCGCTCAACGCCTTGAGGTCAAGGTCTGCAAGAAGGATCCTTATAGCCTCTGCACCCATGCTGGCTGTGAAGGAATCACCATACTGCTCGCGGGCGTTGATGTACTCCTCCTCTGTGAGGAGCTGCTTGTACTTGAGCTCCGTGTCGCCAGGGTTGAGGACGATGTACTTCTCGTAGTAGAGGACGCTCTGGAGAGCCGTCTTGGAAATGTCCAAAAGGAGGCTCATACGGGAAGGGACGCTTCTGTAGTACCAGATATGGGAGACTGGGGAAGCAAGGGTTATGTGGCCCATCCTTTCACGGCGGACCTTGACGTTGGTTACTTCAACGCCGCATCTGTCGCAGACTACACCCTTGTAGCGGATAGACTTGAACTTTCCGCAGTAGCATTCCCATTCCTTCGTGGTTCCAAAGATCTTTTCGCAGAAAAGTCCTTCCCTCTCAGGTCTGAGAGTTCTGTAGTTTATGGTTTCCGGTTTCTTAACCTCTCCGTAAGACCAAGCCTTGATCTGCTCTGGAGAAGCCAGCTTAATCATTACACTGTCGAAATCTTGAATATCTTTCATCTTTGCAGCTCCCTGAATCAAAGACCCTTCTTGTTGATTATCTCTTCGTCACGCTCTGTGAGAGCAACCTGCTTGCCCTTGGAATCGTAGACGCTCATATCCAAAGCAAGTCCACGGATTTCCTGGACGAGGACGTTGAACGCCTCAGGCATACCTGCACTTGAAGAAGGCTCGCCCTTGACGATGCTCTCATAGATCTTCACACGACCGTTCATGTCGTCGCTCTTGATGGTGAGAAGCTCCTGGAGAGTGTTGGCTGCACCATATGCTTCGAGTGCCCATACCTCCATTTCTCCAAGTCTCTGACCACCGAACTGGGCCTTTCCTCCCAACGGCTGCTGAGTGACAAGCGAATAAGGTCCCGTGCTTCTTGCATGCATCTTGTCGTCTACGAGGTGATGCAGCTTGAGGTAGTAGATGTACCCGCAAAATACAGGATTCACGAACGGAACGCCTGTCCTTCCATCATACAGAGTCGTCTTGGAGTTGACTGGAAGCCCTGCTTCCTTCATCTTCTCTTCGATCTGCTCCATGGATGCACTCTGGAACACAGGAGTGGAGTACCACTGGTCAAGCTTGACTGCAGCCCAACCGAGCTGGGTCTCCATGAGCTGTCCAATGTTCATTCGTGAAGGAACGCCAAGAGGGTTGAGACAGACATCAAGTGGAGTACCGTCTTCCATGAACGGCATGTCCTCTTCAGGAAGGATTCTGGACACAACACCCTTGTTTCCGTGTCTTCCAGCCATTTTGTCGCCCTGACGGAGCTTTCTCTTTGTGGCGATGAGGACCTTGATGGACTCCTCCACTCCTGGAGGGAGCTCATCGCTTTCGCTCTTCTTGAGGCGCTGTACGTCTATGACGATGCCTTCAGTTCCGTGTGGAACCTTGAGCGACGTATCACGGACTTCCTTCGCCTTCTCTCCAAAGATGGAGTTGAGGAGCTTGAATTCAGGAGTCATGTCGCTTTCGCTCTTTGGAGTGACCTTTCCAACAAGGATGTGACCAGGATGTACCATGGTTCCAATCTTGACGATGCCCTCTTCATCAAGCATCTCAAGCATCTTCTCATTTGTGTTTGGAATGTCACGGGTGAGCTTCTCGGGACCAAGCTTGGTCTCTCTGATATCGGTCGTGAACTCCTTTATATGTATGGACGTATAGATATCATCCTTTACGACCCTCTCTGAAATGAGAACGGCGTCCTCGTAGTTGTATCCGTTCCATGGAACGAATCCAACGAGGATGTTCCTTCCAAGAGCCAAGTCGCCTCTGTCAGTCGCTGGTCCGTCTGCAATGACGTCACCGGCCTTGACGACCTGTCCGTTGCTTACGATAGGAGTCTGTGTGAAGCATGTATCCTGGTTCGTTCTCTGGAACTTCTGGACTTCGTACTTGTCCACCTCTCCCTCTATCTCGCACTCAGCTGGGTTGACCTTTATGTCGATCCTCGTAGATGAGACGTATACGACCTTTCCTCCTCGCTTTGCCTTGATGAGGACACCTGTATCGTAGGCTGTCTTGGTCTCCATTCCAGTACCAACCCTTGGAGCTTCTGGGAAAAGAAGAGGAACAGCCTGACGCTGCATGTTGGAACCCATGAGGGCTCTGTTGGCGTCGTCGTGCTCAAGGAACGGAATGAGGGATGCGGCAACGGACACTACCTGCTTTGGAGATACGTCCATGTACTTGATCTCTTCAGGTCTGCGTGTGGAGTAGTCCCCCTTGTTACGGACAGGGACCATCTTCTCTGCAAACGAACCATCCTTGTTGAGCTTGGCGTTTGCGTTTGCAATGAAGTATCTCTCTTCATCGTATGCATCGAGGAATTTGACTTCCTTCGTGGCCTTGCCGTCCACGACCTTTCTGTAAGGGGTCTCAAGGAAGCCATACTTGTTTATTCTGGTGTAGTTCGCAAGAGAGACGATAAGACCAATGTTTGGACCTTCAGGGGTCTCGATTGGACACATCCTTCCGTAGTGGGTGTAGTGGACGTCTCTGACCTCGAATCCTGCGCGGTCGCGGTTGAGTCCACCGCTTCCCAAAGCGGTGAGTCTTCTCTTGTGGGTAAGCTCTGCAAGAGGATTGATCTGATCCATGAACTGCGAGAACTGGGATGAACCAAAGAACTCCTTGATTGCGGCCACGATTGGCTTGTTGGAAATGAGGTCCTGCGGCTTTGCAGCCTCAGGGTTGGTGTTCATGCGGTCCTTCGCGATCCTCTCCATGCGTGAGAATGCAGCCTTGAGCTGCTGCTGGAGGAGCTCTCCAACGCTTCTCACACGACGGTTTCCAAGGTGGTCTATATCATCCAGGCTTTCTTCATGGATGAACACCTTGATAAGGAACTTCATGGTGTTGACGATGTCATCTGGAGTAAGGACCGTAAGGTTATCATCGAACTGGGAGTCCTCGTCTCCTGCATAGAACTTCTTGTGGAGCTTATAGCGGCCGACCGCTCCAAGGTCGTAGCGGCGAGAAGAGAAGAACATCTCAGGAAGCTCCTTCTCCCCTCTCTCAGTGGTGATCATCTCACCAGGCATGAGTACGCTGTAGATGTGGCTTAGGACCTCTTCCTTTGTAGGCTCGTCGCTCACACCGCTGTTGGTGTATTTTGATTCCTCTATTGCAAAGCAGTTGAGGACTATGTCGCTATGAAGCGACCCCTCGGCCTGCATGTCCACAACGTCTATGCTCTGGACTCCCAAGCCAATGAGGGTGTCTATATCGTTGGCGTTCAATGCTGTACCGGCCTGGAACACCTTGACTTCCTTTCCATCCACCGTTGCGTAGATGTCCTTTGCAGGATACTGTCCGTCGAAGGCTTCCTTGGTCTGGTCGTTAAGCTCCATGGTCTTGGAGGCATAGAACGCCGCAATGATCTTCTCTCTTGTGTTGTATCCAATGGCCCTGAGGAACAGGGTGCCAAGGATTCTCTTCTTTCTGTCGATCTTGGCGGCGATTACACGCTTCTTCTCGTCAATCTCAAACTCGAGCCATGAGCCGCGATATGGGATTATCCTTGAAGAATATACGCCCTTCTCGTTGGTGAAAATGACACCTGGGGATCTGTGGATCTGGCTTACGACAACCCTCTCGGCTCCGTTGATGATGAACGTTCCTCTGTCTGTCATAAGAGGAATGTCCCCAAGGAAAATCTCCTTCTCCCTGAGCTCATCGTTTGCAGCAAGAGCCAAACTGATCACAGCACGGAGTGGTACACTGTATGTGCGTCCTTTCTTCTTGCATTCGGTCTCCGAGAATTTGATATTGTCGAAATCAAGAGAGTAAGACTCATATCTAAGACTCATCTCGCCGTTTGGCCCTTCGATTGGGAAGATTGACCTGAAGACCTCTTCAAGACCGCACTTTTCATCGACAGGCTCTCCCTTCCTAAGCTTATTGCTCTGGAGGAAGCTCTCGTATGAGTCCTTCTGGATTCCAATCAAATCCGGAAGCTCGCACACTTCATCGTATTCCGCTCCGATATAGGTTCTGTTTATGGGCTTGCCTTTGGCAACCATCGTGTACCCCCAAATCAGTGATAAATGCCATCAAATCATGGCGTGAAAACAAAAAAACAAAAAAGACAGAAACCCTCCCATGGCCCAATGGACCCGGGAGGTTCTGCTGTAAAATCGATTATTTTACCTCAACTACGCAGCCTGCAGCCTCAAGCTTCTCCTTGACAGCAGCGGCATCAGCCTTGGAGATTCCCTCCTTGACCTTTCCACCAGCCTCAACAAGCTCTTTGGCTTCCTTGAGACCAAGCTCTGCGCTGACTTCTCTGACTGCCTTGATTGCAGCGATCTTCTTTGCAGCGTCGAAGGACTTGAGGATGACATCGAACTCTGTCTTCTCCTCGACTTCCTCAGCGGCAGCAGCAGGACCTGCAGCGACAGCAACAGCTGCAGCAGCGGCTGTAACACCAAACTTCTCTTCCATAGCCTTAATGAGGTCTGCAACCTCCATTACGGTCATGTTTGCAATTGACTCTAGAATCTCATCTCTTGTAGCCATATTATCTTCTCCTTTGTAAGATTTTATTTTCAACGGTCATAGCATGGTACTATGAAGACTAGAACCGTTGTTACTCTGCTTTGGCCTCTTCTGCAGGGGCTTTGCCTTCCAACTTCTCCTGGTAGGCGAGGAGTGTTGCAGCGAAGGCTATGGAAGAGAAGTTTGGTGTTACAACAGGAGCCATCATCGTAGCCATGAGGTGGCTGATGAGGTCGAGTCTGCCTGGGAGCTTGGAGAATGCATCCACTTCAGCTGCATCGAAAGCTCTTCCATCAAGGAATCCACCGCGAACCTTAAGCTTGTTGTCGGTTCCCTTCTGTGCATCGACGACGATCTTTGCGATTGCGCTCTGCTCATCACCCTTGGCAAGGACGATTGCAGTTGGTCCAACCAACTTGTCATCTACACCCTCGTGTCCAAGCTCCTTCATTGCAATCTTTGCATAGCGGTTCTTGACGACACGGCACACAGCATCCTTGGCCCTGAGCTGCTTTCTGAGATCAGAGATCTGAGCAACCGTAAGACCACGATAGTCTGCGAAGATGAATCCGGAGTACTGACCAAACTCTTCCTTAAGCTGCTTTACAGCGGCTTCTTTAGTCTCGTTTACCTTTACGTGATATTCCATACTTCACCTCGCCTATTACAGAACTTCCTTGGCATCAATGGAGACGCCAGGACCCATGGTGGAAGCAAGAGCTGTGCTGACGATGAAATCACCCTTTGCATCAGCTGGCTTTCTTCTGAAGATCTCCTTGATTGCGACATCTGCGTTCTCAGCAATCTTGTCAGCATCCATGGAAACCTTTCCAATCGCCATGTGGACGACACCGGTCTTGTCGGAGCGGAACTCGGTTCTTCCCTTGCGGAGCTCTGCAAGAGCACCCTTGATATCCATGGTGACGGTCTGTGTCTTTGGGTTAGGCATGAGACCTCTTCTACCAAGGATAGGACCAAGACGTCCAACATCCTTCATCATGTCTGGAGTTGCGACTGCTACATCGAAATCCATCCAACCGCCACGGATCTTCTCAATGAGGTCTGCATCGCCAACGTATGTTGCGCCTGCATCCAAAGCTTCCTGAGCCTTGTCACCCTTTGCGAAGACGAGGACCTTCTTCTCAGCTGAGAACTGGTTTGGAAGGACGACGGTGTCTCTGACGCTCTGGCTCTTCTTGAGCATAAGCTTGATGTGGAGCTCTACAGTCTCGTCGAACTTTGCAAATGAAAGCTCCTTTACGAGTGCTGCAGCTTCAGCAAGGCCATAGACCTTTGATCTGTCATACTTCTTGACAGCTTCCTGATACTTCTTGCCGTGCTTCATTTTTCCACCTCCACGCCCATGCTTCTCGCCGTTCCAGCGATAATGCGCTTTGCAGCCTCGATGTCGTTGGCATTGAGGTCAGGCATCTTGGTCTTTGCAATCTCCTCAAGCTGGACCTGAGAGAGGGTTCCGACCTTCTGCTTGTTAGGAACACCGCTGGCCTTCTGAAGTCCAAGAGCCTTCTTGATGAGGACTGCTGCTGGAGGGGTCTTCAGAATGAAAGAGAATGTTCTGTCTGCGTAAACCGTGATTACGACTGGAACTGTCAAGCCTGGTTCAAACTGCCTTGTCTTCTCGTTGAACTGCTGGACAAACTGTGGTGCGCTTACCCCGTGAGGACCAAGAGCCGGACCAATTGGAGGAGCCGGTGTGGCCTTCTGGGCTGGACACTGCAACTTGATTATTGCAGTAACCTTTTTCTTTGCCATATTTTTCTCCTTACGTGCGAGGCCTCGCCTGAGTTGGCGGAAAAGTTCAGACCTCCACGCTGGTATTAACGCCTGTCATACGATCAGGCTCCCACCTTTTCGAATCTTCCAAAGGTCTCCAGGCCGCCACGAACGAACCCGCCCATGACACCAAAAGACCATCGAATCCTCGAAGAGGAGTAATTCAATGCAAATCGAGAGGGAACCGCAGTTCCCCTCCTTGAACGTATGTCATTTGAACCGTCTACGCAACGTCCGGTACGCAGACGAAGCCCAATCAGACCTTCTCGACCTGGTTGAACTCTATCTCGACAGGGGTAGGTCTTCCAAAGATCTCCACGGAAACCCTTATGCGGCCCTTCTCGGTGTTGATCTCCTCGATGACACCGGTAAAGCCGGAGAACGGTCCGTCGATGACCTTGACGGTCTCCCCTTCGTTGAAACTCTGCTTGGGTCTGAATGCCTTTTCAGCCTTTATCTCGCCGGTCTTCTGAAGGATGTTGTTCATCTCATCCTTCGTAAGGGGGATCGGCTTCGAGGACCTGGTGGCGGCGAGGAACCCGGTCACACCCTGGATGCGCTTGATCTGAGAGCAATAGCGCTTCCATGAATCGTCTTCAGGCATATCGAGCTCAACGAGAATGTAGCCAGGAAGGACCTTGTGCTTCACTTCCTTTCTGACACCGTCCTTGTTCTCCACAAGGGTCTCGAATGGAACCTTAACATCAAGGCAGACCGATGCGAAGTCGCTGTCGGTCTCCATCATTCTGCGGATGAGTTTCTCAATCTTCTGCTCGTAACCCGAGTAGGTGTGTACGATATACCAGCCTCTTGCCATCTAAACCTTCCTTAGAAAATCAAGGACATTGCCTTGAGAAGAAGGAAATCTGTGAGACCAAGAAGGACTGCAAAGACGATGGTCGTGATGATGACGATCTTCGTCGATGAAAGAATCATGGTCTTGTTTGGCCATGCGACCTTCTTCATCTCTAGACGACATTCTTTAAAGTATTTGAAAAGTTTCTTCATCTAATACTCCCAAACAGAGGTTCTACAGGCCAGGAGGGATTCGAACCCCCAACACCCGGTTTTGGAGACCAGTGCTCTAACCGTTGGAGCTACTGGCCTATATTCCTCTATTTCAAAACCCCAAGCTTACTTTACCTTTGTTTCACGGTGCAGAGTATGCTTGCGATCGAACGGACAATACTTCATAAGCTCAAGCTTGTTCGGATTGTTACGGCGGTTCTTTTCTGTTGTATAGTTCTTCCTCTTGCACTCGGAGCACTGGAGAGCGATCTTTTCAACAGGACTTTTCTTTTTGTCTGCCATATCTATAACTCCTTAGGGCAAATGCCCTTCTCTTTTTCCATACATGCATTCGCCATATATAAATAAAGCCCTCGAGCGGATTTGAACCGCTGACCCCAACCTTACCATGGTTGTGCTCTACCGACTGAGCTACAAGGGCATAATAACAGCACGGAAACATGCAAAATGTAAGGTAGCAAAAACGCAACTACTTTGTCAATAACTTATTAACCAATGTATCAACATTGCACACAGGGCCATTGTCCACACGGCCTTTGCACGCCCCTACCATAGACCGATATCCCTGAGTCTAACCTCGCGAGCACCACTCCCTAGCGCGTATGCACGCACATCTTTCAATTGATATGCACCTTTTTTTGTGATACAATAATGTTGGCTTTGTCTAATTCCTTTCAAATAAAAGGATAAATCAAGCTGCGTTTTTAAAGAAAAACCAAAAGGCAAAACCAAAGGCGGCTCAAAGATGGCTAAAACGAAAGAGAATACAAGGATATCCCACAGCAGCTCCGCCATAGAGCGGGACTTTGCCGAGCACCTCAAATACACGCAGGATGCGGATGTCTTCCATACAACCATGGAGGGAAGATACGAGGCATTGGCCCTCACCATAAGGGACAGGATAATCCACCAATGGGACATTTCAAGGAAGGAACAGGCCAAGGCAAAGGCAAAAAGGGTCTACTACCTCTCCCTTGAATTCCTCATGGGACGAGCCATGACCAACAACATAACCAACATGGGACTTGAGAACGAAGTGACCAAAGCCCTCAAGGACCTTGGCTATACATACGAAGAGCTTGCAGACGTAGAACCGGATGCCGGGCTTGGAAACGGGGGTCTTGGCAGACTTGCAGCATGCTTTCTGGACTCCCTTGCAACCCTTGAAATCCCTTCTTTTGGATATGGGATAAGGTACAACTACGGAATATTCCGCCAGCAAATAAGAAACGGCTACCAGATGGAGCAGCCGGACAACTGGCTGCGCTACGGCAATCCATGGGAGATTCCAAGGACGGACCTGTGCTACACGGTCAACTTTGGCGGCCGTGTGGACGTCATACGGGAAAACGGCAAGGACTACTACAAATGGGTTGACACAGACAAAGTCCTTGGCATGGCATACGACATGCCAATCATCGGTTTTGGGGGAAAGACGGTAAACACCCTAAGGCTGTGGAGTGCGAAGGCCGTGGAGGATTTCAGCTTCGAGCAGTTCAACGAAGGCGACTATACGGAGGCCGTGAGAAGCAAGATCCAGGCAGAGAACATAAGCCAGGTCCTCTACCCCAACGACACACAGTACATGGGAAAGGTCCTAAGGCTCAAGCAGCAGTATTTCTTCGTGGCGTGCTCGCTTGCGGACATCGTAAGACGCTTCAAGAGGGAGAACGAGGACTGGGAGAGGTTCCCGGACTACGCTGCGGTGCAGCTCAACGACACACACCCCTCCATTGCCATCGCAGAGCTCATGAGGATCCTCATAGACCAGGAGAACCTTGAATGGGACGAGGCATGGGACATCACCAAGCGCAGCATGGGCTATACGAACCACACGCTCATGCCCGAGGCGTTGGAGAAGTGGCCGGTCCCAATGATGGAGAACCTGCTTCCACGCCACATGCAGATAATCTTTGAAATCAACCGCCGATTCCTGCAGTACGCAGGCACGTTCTTCCCAATGGATACGGACATCCAAAGAAAGGCAATCGAAAAGGTCAGCCTCATAGAGGAGTCCAACCCAAAGAACGTGAGGATGGCAAACCTTGCAATCGTGGGCTCTCATGCAGTCAATGGAGTGGCCCAACTCCATACGCAGCTTCTCAAGAACGTCATGTTCCCGGAGTTCAACACGATCTATCCTGAGAAGTTCCAGAACAAGACGAATGGAATAACACCCCGCCGATGGCTGCTTTCATCCAATCCAAGGCTCGCGAACCTCATAACAGACGCCATAGGAGCAGACTGGATAACGGATGCAGACAAGCTCAAGGGCCTCCTCCCCTATGTCAATGACAGCGCCTTTGCGGAGAAGTTCGCAAAGATAAAGGAGCAGAACAAGAAGGATGCGGCCAAGTTCCTCATGAAGGACTGCGGAATAAAGGTGAACCCAAATACTGTCTTTGACGTTCAGGTGAAAAGAATCCACGAATACAAGAGACAGCTTCTCAACGCATTCAACATAGTGCTTCTCTACCAAAGGCTCAAGAACGATAGGGAATTCGCCCAAAGCTTCGAGCCCACGACGTTCCTCTTTGGAGGAAAGAGCGCTCCTGGCTACGTGAACGCAAAGCTTTCCATAAAGTTCATCAACAACCTGGCCTCCATGGTCAACATGGACAAATCCACCAACAAACTGCTGCAGGTCCACTTCATGCCAAACTACAGGGTCACAATGGCAGAGAGCATAATCCCCGCCACAAACCTGAGCGAGCAGATATCCACCGCAGGCCTTGAGGCATCGGGAACCGGAAACATGAAGTTCATGCTCAACGGAGCCCTCACCATAGGAACGCTCGATGGCGCCAACGTGGAGATTGCACAGGAGGTTGGAGACGACAACATCTTCATCTTTGGCCACACGGAGGACCAACTTGCCAAGATGAGGTCCACCTACGACCCATACGACTTCATCCTCATGGACGACGAAATCAACAGCGCCGTCAACCTCATCCGCTCCAACTACTTCAACGCCTCTGAGCCCGATGTCTTTGACCACCTTTTCCATGACATATTCGACTGCAAAGACCGCTACTTCATCTTTGCGGACTTTAGGATGTATGCAAACAGACATCAGGAAGCCCTTGACCTGTACAGGGACGATTTCAAGTCGTTCAACAGGAAGGCCATCATAAACGTAGCATCCAGTGGAAAGTTCTCATCGGACAGAACCATACGCGAGTATGCAGAGCAGATCTGGAACGCAGGAAGCTGCCCGGTTCCTCTCAATACTGACGTTGACACATCCCTTGAGGATGCACGCAAGCACTGATCTTCAAGGGGCCTGAGATTATGACGATAGTTATGCTTGCAGCAGGGACCTCCTCCCGTATGGGGGAGCGGAACAAGATGCTCCTTCCTTACAAAGGAACGCCAATGGTGGCCCATTGCTGCATGCAGGCATTGTTTTTCCTAGAGAGCCACGGCTTTCAGAACACCCTTGTAGTCGCAACCGGCTACATGAAGGACGAAGTCGAGAAGGCTTTGGAGCCCTGCATGGACTATGCGAGAAATTCCAAAGCAGGCGTCAGGCTTACCCTCGTGCATAACGCAGACTACTTGGAAGGCCAGTATTCAACTACGGTATGCGCAGTCAAGGACGTACCTGAGGGAGATGCGTTCTTCATATCCCTTGCGGACATGCCGTTGGTCTCCCCTTCCAACTACAAGGCATTGATCCCCCTATTGAAGGACCATGATGCCGTAAGGCCGTTCATAGCCACTGGGACGAACAACGGAGCTGGCAACAAACAAAAGGTTCCAGGCCACCCAGTACTTCTCTCCCCAAAAATGAAAAAGGCGATTGAAGAGAACCCAAACATAGGCTCTGTCAATCGCCTTCTAAAGGACTATGATGTCCACGAAGTGCTTTTCAAAGACACTTCATGGACGTTTGATGTAGACAATCCCCAAACTTACGAAACCCTCTCAATGTGAAGCTCTCCGTTTGGAGCGGTAAGCTCAATGGAGTCTCCGTCCGAGAACCTGCCATGAAGCATATCCACGGCAAGAGGGTTCTCAACCAAGGTCTGTATTGCCCTCTTGATAGGACGAGCACCATAGTCAGGATCGAATCCGGCGTTGGACACGAGGTCAACGACCGAGTCGTCCCACTTGAGGTGAAGGTTTCTGTTCTCAAGACGATCTGCAAGCCTCTTGAGCTGCAAGGACACAATACCCTTGATCTGCTCCTTCCCAAGCTGGTTGAACACGATTATCTCATCTATCCTGTTGATGAACTCAGGCTTGAACGACTGACGAATCACCTCAAGCACAGCGGCACGTCCGGCTTCTACGGTTGAAGCCTCCATGAGCTGCTTGCTTCCAAGGTTGCTGGTCATGATTATGATGGTGTTCGTGAAGTCCACCAACCTACCCTGGCCATCAGTCAAACGACCATCGTCCAGAATCTGGAGCAGGATATTGAAGACATCAGGATGGGCCTTCTCTATCTCATCGAAGAGCACAACCGAGTACGGCCTTCTTCTCACGACCTCTGTCAACTGACCGCCTTCGTCGTATCCAACATATCCTGGAGGTGCTCCAATGAGTCTGGATACACTGAACTTCTCCATGTACTCGGACATATCGATTCTTGTCAGAGCCTTCTCATCGTCAAACAGGAAGGAGGCAAGGACCTTTGCAAGCTCCGTCTTACCAACACCTGTAGGACCTGCAAAGAGGAACGAACCCAAAGGCCTGTGCTCATCGCCAATGCCGGTCTTGTTCCTTCTAATGGCGTTGGACACGGCGCTTATGGCCTCGTCCTGACCTATGACCTTCTCGGAAAGGATCTTCTCAAGGTTGAGGTACTTCTGCATCTCGGAGCCCTGCATCTTGGCAACTGGGACGCCTGTCCAAGAGGAGACTATCCTTGCAATGTCATCCTCATCGACCTCTTCCTTCAAAAGTTTGTGGTCGCCCTGGATTTCGCTCAGGTGCTTCTCCATATCGGATATCTCATGCTGCAAGGATGGAATCCTTCCATGCTTTATCTCTGCAGCCTTGGAAAGGTCTCCGTTCCTCTCGGCTATGGCCTCTTCGTTCTTGAGGTTCTCCACCTGGGATTTCTTGTCCCGGATGCCTTCAATGGCGTTTCTCTCGTTCTCCCATCTAAGATGCATTGCATCACGGGTGGTCTTGAGGTCTGCAAGCTCTGCGTTTATCTTCTCAAGCCTTGCCTTGGAGGAGTCATCGTCCTCCTTGGAAAGAGCCTGCTGCTCTATCTTGAGCTGAAGTATCTTACGCTCGATCTTGTCCAACTCCGTAGGCTGGCTCTCTATCTCCATCTTGAGCTGGCTGGCAGCCTCGTCTATGAGGTCTATTGCCTTGTCAGGAAGGAAACGGTTCGTTATGTACCTGTTTGAAAGCACCGCAGCGGCGACCAAGGCATCGTCCTTGATCCTCACACCATGGTGGATCTCGTACCTGTCCTTAAGTCCTCTCAGTATGGCAATCGTGTCCTCTACGGATGGCTCGTTTGCATACACAGGCTGGAACCTTCTTTCAAGGGCCTTGTCCTTTTCAATGTACTTCCTGTACTCGTCAAGGGTAGTGGCGCCAATTGCATGGAGTTCACCTCTTGCAAGAGCCGGCTTAATAAGGTTGGAGGCATCTGTAGAACCCTCTGCAGCACCTGCGCCGACTATCGTATGAAGTTCGTCTATGAAGAGTATAATCTTGCCTTCGCTGCGAGTGATCTCATTCACAACGGCCTTGAGACGCTCTTCGAACTCGCCTCTGAACTTTGCACCGGCCACCAATGCTCCTACGTCCAAGGAAAGAAGTCTCTTGTCCTTGAGCGAATCAGGAACGTCTCCGCTTACGATCCTTTGTGCAAGCCCTTCGACTATTGCGGTTTTACCAACACCAGGTTCACCAATGAGGACAGGGTTGTTCTTCGTCTTTCTGGAAAGGACCTGCATGACACGACGGATCTCTTCGTCCCTACCAATGACAGGGTCCATCTTACCCTGGCGTGCCAAAGCGGTCATGTCCTTGCAGTATTTCTCAAGGGACTGGTATTTGCTCTCTGCATCCTCGTCAGTGACGCGCTGGTTTCCTCTAATGCTCTGCAGGGCCTCCATTAGGGAGTCCCTCGTTACGCCGTAGCGCTTGAGAAGTGAGCCTACAGCTCCTTCATCGTCAAGCATTGCAAGGATTACATGCTCTGTGCTTACATACTCGTCCTTGAACTTGTCGGCTTCGCTTTGGGCGTTGTTCAAGACTTGAAGCAGCCTATTGGACACCGTCTGGTTCACGGCTCCGCCGTATGCCTTTGGAAGTCTATCGACAAGGTTGTGGGCATCTGAAAGCAGGCTTTGGAAGTTGATTCCAACCTTTGAGAACAAAGGCTCTGCAATGCCGTCCTTCTGCTGGAGCATGGAAAGGAACATGTGCTCGTTTCCAATCTCCGAATTGTTGTATCTGTTTGCAAGGTTTTCAGCCCCCTGCAGGGCTTCCTTCATCTTTATGGTGAATTTATCAAAGTTCATATTCTATTCAAAACCTCTGAATTGGACCTGCTGGAATGCGGGCCACTTTCATCAGGCGATCCCCTTCGCCTTTCATCGGCACTAAAATACAAAAATAGCTGCAAAACGGCAACTTTGTTTTTCCACCCACTACCCTCACTACGCCTTCTACGCCAACTACACTTACTAATACGCTTTAGTCCCTCAACAAAGAACAACGATTAAAGCGTGTTAGTATGCTTTGTGGGTATAGTGCGAGTAGTAGGCGTAGTGAGTTTACTGTGTTTTGCAAGCGTAGTGGGCGGCATAGCATGCAAATTTGACTGCACACCCTCTTTTGCGCTATATTACCGACGATGCCAAAGCATATAGACCACGAACAGAGGAAGAAGGAAATACTCTATGCAGCGCTTGACGTCTTTGCAAAGGAAGGCTACAAAGACACGAGCCTTGGTCTTATTGCATCTTCATGTGGTCTTTCACGAACAACTGTGTACCAGTACTTCAAGGACAAGTCCGAGATCTTCTACTTTGCCGTCAAGAACGCAACCGATGCAATGTTTGCAAAGTATTCAAGCCAGGAATGGGACAAGATAGAGGATCCCGTGGACAGGCTTCTTCTTCTACTGAACGATATCCTGAATACCGCAGATGAGCATGAAAAGGAAATCTCCAACCTGGTTCTGGTACTAAAAGACCTCGACGGAGACCTCGATGAAACCATCAAGCGCCGCACGGCAAAGCTCTCGCTCTTCCTCTCAAGACTCATAAGGGAAAGCCTCAAGCGCAATCCAAGCGAAAAGGCAAAGACAATCAAGCCCCAGAAGGAAGCCCAAAAGCTCATAGTCCTAGTGGAAAGCTACTGCTTCCACATAACGTACATTCCACAGAACAAGGATGTGATACGCTCCCTAATGACAGACCTTGTGGAAGGCTACAGAGCCTAAGCGACAAGTAGACTCACAACCGTACCGTTCTATTGAAGTCTATACCTGACACATCCTCATGAGAGACCACGATGACTATCTTGTCCTTTCGTTCTATGAGGCTATTGATCAAGCCATCAAGCTTCAGTTTCGTTCCAACATCAAGACCGGCATGAAGCTCATCAATCAAGATGACAGAAGAAGCTTCGTACAATGCCATAAGCTTTGCAAACAGCAGCTTCTTGCGCTGACCTCCTGACAAAGACTCTCCGTTCTCACAAATTGGAGTGTTGAAATCCTCTACACCAGCCCTTTCAAGAACGTCACGGGCTTGGTCATCTCCAAACGAGGCTCCAAGTACAGGTTCAACGACCCTAAGAAGGTATTCCACAGGAGTTTCGTTCAGAATGGCCTCATCCTGACCAACGTAAAGTATGTTTCTATGAAGTGATTTCACTGAAACCCTACGGATATCGTTGCCATCAAGCTTCAATGAACCGTCCTTCACATCATAAAGTCCTCTAAGAAGCTTCAAGACCGTAGACTTCCCTGCTCCGTTCCCACCTCCAAGAAGCAAGGCATCGCCTTTGGAAAGGCAAAGGTCAAACCCTTCCAAAACAGGAACACTGCCATAGGAAAACGAAACATCCTCAAAGCGCACAGAAGAAACAAAATCCAGTTCGACATCCTTTTTTTGCACTTCCATATTGAGGATTTCATCCACGTTCCTGAAACAGACCTCACTTCTGATCATCTGCTGCAAGAGCCCCTCTATCTTCTCTCCTTGCTTCATGGTCAATGAGAAGATGAACACATAGAAGACATAGTTTGGTATGCTCCTGCCTGCAATTGGGATGGAGACCAGAACTGACAACAGTATCTCCATTACGAGATTGAAGTTGTTAGTAAGACCATAGAAAAAGTATATCCTTTTGTCCTCTTGTCTGGAGACGGCTATGAAATCATCGACAGCGGAACTGAACCTGTAGTCGAAGTAACCTTCCTCATCGTTGACCTTTGCAGAGAGGATTGTCTGCGAGAACTGGTCAGTCAAACCATGGAGTCCCTTGAGTTTTGCATTGGTGGCGGTGCTTGCCTTGTATATGGCCTTTCTGGACACCATGGATATGACGATTCCAAGGGAAACGGAAACGACAAGGAACAAGGAGATATAGACGCTCCCTTGCAAAGAAAGAAGCAACGTCCCAATTATTATGAACACACTTCCAATCAACATTGGAAAAACATGTCCAATGACTCTGAACACATCCAGGACATCGTTGTAAAGGATATGGCATATCCTATTGCTGCCCTTTGCATCTACAAAGGACATATCCGCTACAAGGAGTTTTTCCCTAAGCCTGCGTCCAAGGTCCTTTATGAAAAGCCCTCCAAAGGAATCCAAGGACATATACAAGGCAATCGTCACGGCTATGGACGATACAATGCAAAGGACAATCAAGAGCCCCAATCCAAGAAGCTTTCCCAAAGGCTGACCGGAACCAACTCCTTGGATAAGACTTCTGAGAACTACGGGAATCAGAACATTGAGCAATGCACAAAGGACAGACAGGGAGGTTGAAACTAAGAACCTCCCTGTGAAGGATTCTACGGCTTTCTTGAAGTATCGCCGTTGGAGCTTCATCTCTTGTCTGTAAGATGCGATACAAGAACGGCCTTTATGGTGTGCATTCTGTTCTCAGCCTCATCGAAGACAACGGACCTTGGACAGCGGAACACCTCGTCAGTGACTTCCATTTCGCCAGACTTGAGGTCGTACTTCTCTCCATATTTGGCGGCGACATCACGGGAGACGACAGTCTCAAGGTCATGGAACGATGGCAGGCAGTGCTCAAACAGCGTCGTTTTCTTGCCCGTTGCGTTCATTAGGTCCATCGTTACCTGATAGTCCCTAAGAAGGGCTATGCGCTCCTCCATCTTGTCCTCCTCGCCCATTGAGACCCAGACATCGGTATAGATTACATCCGCATCCTCAACTGCTTCGTATGGATCCGTCGTGACCATGAGGTCGCTTCCGCTTTCAGAGGCGTATGAATCCACCAATGACATGAACTCCTCGGAAGGGAAGAGCTCGCGAGGCGTTCCAATTGCAAAGTCCATTCCAACTTTGGCAGCCCCAATCATGAGAGCCATGGCGACATTGTTACGGCCATCGCCAATATAGGCCATCTTCATCTCGTCAAGTGGCTTGTCCAAATGCTCGCGGGCGGTGAGGAAATCGGCCAGGACCTGCGTTGGATGGTCGTCGTCAGTAAGTCCGTTGAATACAGGAACCCCCGAATAGTCCCTAAGGTCTTCGCACACCTTCATGTCAAAACCACGGTACTCTATGCCATCGTACATGCGGCCAAGAACCCTTGCGGTGTCCTCTATGGACTCCTTCTTGCCCATTTGGGAGTTTGTGAGGAACGTTGCATGAGCTCCCTCGTCGAAGGCTGCGACCTCAAACGAACAGCGGGTCCTTGTGGAGGTCTTGTCGAATATGAGGACAATGTTCTTGCCTTCAAGAAGATGCCCAACCTCCCCTCTCTTCTTCTTTGCCTTGAGCTGGGCTGCAAGGTCTATCATGTAAAGGATCTCCTCCTTGGAGTAGTCCTTGAGTGTAAGAAAGCTTCTTCCCTTGAGATCAATACCTTTGAGATTCATATTCACACCTCCTCCTCTGAGACATCGGTCTGAATGGTGGGGCTTTCCACCGATTCATCCAAAACAGGGTCCAAGCCAGGCCCTTCCACTGCTTCGACGGCCCTGAGCTTGCGTCCCATGACCCGATGCCTTGTAAAAGCATTATCTATCTCATTGCTCGCCAGTGCAAGCTTCTTTTTGATGGCTTCAAGCACAACCCCAAACTTGGAGTACTCCGTCTTGACCTCACCAAGGATATGCCACACCTCCGAGCTCTTGCGCTCGATGGCAAGCGTGCGGAAACCCATCTGGAGGCTGTTGAGCAGGCTTGAAAGCGTCGCGGGACCTGCAATCATCACGTGGAACTCGCGCTGCACACGCTCCTGAAGGCCAGGATTGGAAAGCACCTCAGCATAAAGGCCCTCGATAGGAAGGAACAGGACAGCGAAATCCGTGGTGTTTGGAACATCTATGTACTTATCCCTTATATCTTTGGCCTCATCGAGGATTCTCTTCTCAAGAGCCTTTCTAAGGGCTTTGACCAACTCCGCATCGCCGTTTTCAATGGCATTGCACAAACGCTCATAGTCCTCGCGCGGGAACTTGGAATCGATTGGAAGATAGACCTTCTCGCCTTCCATCGCACCAGGAAGCTTGACAGCGAACTCCACAGGGTCCCTGCCTCCCTTTCTAGTGACAACATTCTTGTCATACTGCTCCGGCAGAAGGATGTCCTGAAGTATGCGCTCGGCCTGAAGCTCGCCCCAAATTCCGCGGGTCTTCACATTCGTAAGCACTCGCTCGAGGTTGCCCACATCCTTTGCCAGCACCTGAACCTCTCCAAGCTGCCTATATACGCTCTCAAGTTGCTTCCCAACCTGCCCGAACGACGTGGAAAGCCTGCTTTCAAGGGTGCTCTGAAGCTTTTCGTCCACCGTGATACGCATCTGTTCAAGACGCTTCTCGTTGTCCTTTCTAATCTCCTCAAGCTTGCAATCCACCATCTGCACCAGCTTTTCGTTGTCGGCCCTGAACGATTCAAGCCTGGAATCGACAAGCCTGTTGAGGTCCAGACTGCGCTTGTCCATCTCATCCAAACGTGTACAAACGCTCGCAAAGACCGATGCCATTGTATTCTCCGTCCTACGGGAGGCCTCCGCAAGGTTTTCCAAGTCCTTCGAGGATTTGATGTCTTTGATGTCGTCATTGTTCCTCTTCGTTTTCGAAAGAAGAACGATGAGAAGGGCCATGACTACGGCCAACATAACGAACAGAATGATTGAAAACGTAGTATACATGTTGCTTTTCCTTTTTTAGGGCTACTCCTAGGGCTACTCCGTGACGATGTTCCTTATCCAAACGCCCTTTTTGACAAGGACATAGCCAATGAAACCCTTTAGGAATTCGCCGATCTGCACGCCAATGAAGATCCAAAGGACGCTGGCGTTTGTGAACCGGCTCAGTATGAATGCGGTTGGAAGACTCACGGCCCACACAAAACCGCCGTCGAACAGGAATGTGATGAATGTACGGCCACCGCTTCTAAGAGTGAAGTAGGTTGCATTCTTGAAAGCATTGAGAGGCAGACACACCGCCTGTGCAAGGATGAGGATGGTTGCAATGTGACGGGCGACGTCGTTCGTGTTGTATATCTTTGGAAACACCCCCGATATCGCTGCCATGAAGACCCCAAGTATTGCGCTTATGAAAATGGAGAACACGATTATCTTGCGGTCGGTATCCCTGGCCTCCTCCATCCTTCCAGCTCCAAGGAGCCTTCCAATGATGATTCCAACGGATGAACCAAAGGCCAGAAACACAACCTTGAACACGTTGTTGAGGGTCTCTGCAATGTTGACGCCTGCAACGGCGTTGAGACCTCGCATCGAGTAGCACTGCACAAGAAGGGCCATTCCGGAAGACCACAAAGCCTCGTTCAAAAGAAGGGGAAGACCTTTTGTCGTTATATTGAGACACAGCTGTTTTGGAACCTTGAGGGATCTGTAGAGCCCTTCAATGTATGGATTCTCCGTCTTATGGCAATGAGTCCATACGAGAACGATACCGGCCTCCACGAACCTGGAAATCACGGTTGCAACGGCGGCTCCGCGGACACCCATGTATGGAAACCCGAACTTTCCGTAGATCAAAAGGTAATTGAAGATGAGGTTCACAAAGACTGCAGCGACCCCGGCCTTCATTGGAAGCACGGTTTCCCCGCATTCTCTAAGGGTGCTGGAATAGACCTGCACAAGCATGAAGGGGAACATTCCAAGGAATACGACCTCCATGTAGTCCATACCGGATTTGAGAGCAAATGCCAAATCTCCTCCATCCTCACTGCTATGAAGGTATATTCCAATAAGCTGCTCGCCAAACGCACTAAGGACTATGATTGCAACCACAGTCAGAATCGTTGCAAGGATGAGTTTGAACCTGAATGTATGGCGAATCCCTTCGTTGTCGTTCTTTCCGTAGAACTGGGCAGTGAATATTCCAGCTCCAGAAAGACCTCCAAAGATACACAGGTTATATATGAAGACAAGCTGGTTTGCTATTGCCACACCAGACATCTGCTCCGTGCCAAGCCTTCCCACCATTATGTTGTCCAGCATACTCACGAAGTTCGTGAACCCGTTCTGGATCATTATTGGAACTGCAATCGCCAGCAGCATCCTATAGAAGTCCCTATCGCCTATATATCTCTTCGCTCTATCGTTCATACCTATCATTATCCAAAAGAAAGGAACAAATTCAAGGGATGGAGGAAAACATGAAAAACCATTGCGCTAATTCAAAACGTCAATGTATTCTCAAAAAAGAGCACCATGATTATCATGCCATAATTATCAAGACGAAGGAGTATACATGAATAAGAAGACCGACATTCCTCTTTTGTTGATTATTTGCATGTACCTTACTCTTCTATGCTTAGAGCCTCTAATCGACATACAAAATCAGTTCATCTCAACCCACTTTTTAACATGCGTTTTGACAATGCTTCTTTTTATAGTTTTTTCAAATCCATTCGTTCAATCGAGAGCAGAAATCAAAAACATAAAAGAGGACAAGAAATTCGCTGTAAAATTAGCCATAGCATTGGTTTTATCGGCAACTATGCTTTTTGTCAGAATGATTATACCTCTTTGCCTTATAGTAGAAGACAATCTAACATCAAGACCAACAATACCAAAACTTTTTTCTATCGTGGTAAAGACACTCATCTATGCAATGGTTGAAGAAATGGTTTTCAGTTACGGATTTAGAAGGTTCTTCAATGAAATTGAACTGCAAAAGTGTATCACATGGCCAGTAATATGCCTGTCTTTTGCGCTTGTCCATTTCATAGGCAGGGATTTCATTGTTCTAGATTTCTTCTTTATAGCAGTCATGAGGTTGGTGTTTCTTGCGATATATAACTTCTATCCGTCAATTACACTGATTGGTTTCGTCCATTTTGGATCAAACATAGTGAATGCCATCCTAGTTGAGGTGCTATAGACACAAACACCAACAAGAAATAACCACTACAGATTCAACAGATACCAGCTAGATAGTTTGGGACTTGCAATCCAGCATAGGAACCGAACCAAAAAGGGATGAATACAGAAGAGATAAATTCGAGGCATATATCGGCAAAATGTACGCATGTCATGTATGGTCAAAGCCTCTCACTTATCGCCACCCAATAAAGATTCTATTAGTTCGTTAATATTGTTCTTCTCGAAGGAAATATCTACTACATGTTTTGCAATGTGAAATCGTTCAATAAAAGACTCTACTTGTTTAAAACCATCAATTTCTTCAAGCAAAATCTCATTTGGTTTTATGTTTGAAATCTTTTCAAATATAGAGTTGCCAGCAAAAGGAATCATGAAGGGTTCATCTAATTTAATTGTAGCCGAAACACGTTTCTTCGCTTTTAACAAATCTTGCAAAGCTATCCCCTTCTCGACGATTCCATTTCGTAAAAAAACTATTCTACCAGCCAAATCAATGACCTCTTGCGTGTTGTGAGAGGTAAAAAGAATCGTTGTTTCGTTCTCAGAGTTTTCTTTATTAAGCAATTCAATGATCCTGCGTTTTGAAACAAAATCCAAACCAACAAATGGTTCATCTAAAAAAAGCACATCTGGATGGTTCAGTATTGCACAAGTTATATCGGCTTTGATTCTTTCGCCAAAACTCATTCTTTTGATTTGCTTTTCCATGAGAGGCAATACAGAAATGTATTTATCTATCTCCGCAATTCTACAGGAAACTTCACAAGGAGGAATCCCATAGATTGTTCCGAATATGAAAATACAATCACAGAGGGTAAAGTTTTCCCAAAGAGCTGTCTTTTGACCTGAAACATAACCAAATCTTCCAGAAAGAGCAGGACGTTTCTTGTTAACATCTTCATTAAGTATGAAAACCTCTCCGTGTTTATAATTGAGAATTCCTGTAAGAATTTTTACCAATGTCGATTTACCGCACCCATTCAATCCTAAAAGTGCTACCTTTTCACCTTTTTCTATGGAAAGGTTTACACCAGAAAGAACTTCATTTTTCTTTTCATATCCGTAATGCAAATCTCGAACTTCTATTATCGACATAATCTATTTCACCACCATTGGTTATTCACTTTTATAAAAGCGCTGAAAAAAACTAAAAAGAACCATGGAAAGAAGAAAATAAACCGCACTAATTACAATTGAAATCAATCCACTAACATATAGTAACAACTGCTTGTAATTATTGTAATGAAAAAACAAATCAAATTGTCGGTATAGAACAAAATACAAAGGAATAAACCACGTAAGAATTGCTCCTATGGGTTTAAATAAAAGATTTATCGGCAAATACCCTATTGATGCTGTTGTATCAACAATCATATCGGTAAACAAATTCCTATCTTTCGTTAGAAAACACAGAGATGCATATATTGTTAACAATCCAAGAAAAATAAAGAAACAAGCAAGGGAGGAAATGAATGAAAGGGTTATAAGGACACAGACATTTATGGTTTCTTTAAGTTTCATAATTGAAACAACAAAAACCGATACATATTGAAATATCCCGGCCACTCTTCTAATAAAAAAATCTTGAGAGAGTAGTTGGGTAAATACCGGTATTGGTCGAATGATAAGAGCATCAAAACGACCATTCTTTACATAACGATGAAAAGAATCCAAACTCCTTCCAAACATTCTGGCACTATCATACGAAATTCCAAGAACCGCATAGATAATTGAAATTTGCCAAACGCTCCAATCCCCTTCTATCAAAGAAAACCGCTGAAAGAGAATCCTCAATCCTATATATGGAGTAAACGTAAACACAAACCAAATCATCATTTGAAAAATGAAATCTTTTTTATTTTTCAATTGAGCTTTTATGGAAGCCTTCATGATAAGCAGAAACACTTTTTTTCCTTTATTCATTGTCAGCCTCCGTAAGATAAATACTTTTTGGTATTAAGTTTTAATGTTTTCTTTGCCAAGAAAAAAAACAGGAACATCCACAAGCTTTGTGCCAAGACAATATCAAGCAACTGCATATTGCCCAATAGTATTTGAACGGGAGCATCTATCAACATTGCAAAAGGAGACCATCTTACAAAAAAATAAATAGAATCAGGCAAAAGCATAAGAGGTACCAACGATCCCGAAAACAGAGATGAAAGCGCTGCAATGAGAGCTTTTACAGCATTGTAGTGTCTAAAAACAACTGTAAAACTAAAGAAAAAAATCGACATCAGACAATAGATAAAACAAGAGAAAATAATACTAATTGAAAAGGAAAGCAAAAGCACAGGAGAGAAAGAACTTAACAGATATACTAGAAGCATAAGGATAATTGGAAAAACATGCAAAACTCGCGATGTCAGTGATGCAAACGCTTCGCAAAAAATTTGGCGAAAGATTTTTATCGGAATACAATAGTACCTGTCAAAAAATCCAGAAATAACTTGTTCAGCAAAGCTTGGCACATAATTGAAGTTTATAAAGGAAGATATAATTTCTGAAATAATGACATATATTACTATTTTCTTATTCTGATTGCGAAATAACAATAATCCATGGCTCTTACTTTGAAAGAAAACAGAAATAAATCCAAGTCTTATAAAAATTCCAAAAAGACAAAAAAAAGAATCCAAAGATATTGTTTTGGATAAACTCTTTTCGTTTTTTAAGCTTTTAAGTAAAAATATTAAGGAGTGTTAGAAGAAAGATTTATAAGAGAATGAAGTAAGACTTC
>OQVQ01000026.1_pt1 | contig 66236 bp, 55 predicted proteins | sample 1691491 | NCBI WGS metagenome assembly OQVQ01 (sample SAMN03418252, study PRJEB22391) | human gut metagenome | biome: human-gut; feature: organic feature; material: feces | host: Homo sapiens | place: Tanzania | collected 2013-01
GGCTCTCAGAAGCCTGAAGGTTTTCTGCACCAACATCAAGACCAACAACTGTCTTCTCAAGGCGGTTCTGGTAAGCACCAAGGTCTGCACGCTGCTTGTTGATCTTCTTGATAGCTTCATCAAGAGTACCGATAGCGCGGTTAGCCTGATCAGGTGACTCAAGAGACATAATCTCTTCGTTTCCAACATTGCGCAGTCCAAGAGCAGAAGCGCTCATTGTTCCGATGTAAACCTGTGTACGCTGGTCCATGTTGGCACCAATGTGAAGCCACATAGAAGCAGTTACGCTGTTCTCACCTGTGGGGCGTGCAAAACGTCCGGTAAGCATATTCATTCCGTTGAACTGAGCTGTAGAAGCAATGCGGTCTACTTCAGCGATAAGTGAAGAAACCTCAACCTGAATCTGCATACGGTCTTCGTCAGTGTAAATACCGTTGCTTGACTGAATAGCAAGCTCGCGGATGCGCTGAATGATGTCTTCTGTTTCCTGAAGATAACCTTCAGTTGTCTGGATGAAAGAGATTCCGTTCTTGGCGTTTGTAGAAGCCTGATTAAGACCGCGGATCTGGCTGCGCATCTTTTCTGATACTGCAAGACCTGAAGCGTCATCGCCGGCACGGTTAATCTTCATACCGGAAGAAAGTTTTTCCATGTTCTTCTGGTTGTTCAGTTCAGTAATTCCTTCTGAACGCTGAGCGAACATTGCGCTCATGTTGTGATTGATAACCATATTGTATCTCCTGTAACAAGGTATTATGAGTTACCGGCAAACCAGATCTGGCTGCCGCCCCTCGGGTTTTACCACCCTATACCTTAAATTTCGGAGAATGATTTTTTGACTTTAGTAAAATTCAAAAGATTTTTCAAAAAATCAGCAAAAAAACAGTTTATCCAAACGCCGCTTAAAACTGTCCGTTCCTGATATAATTTTTAAGGGCAGTAGCAAAAGCATCCAAAAATTCGCCGTCAGTAAAAGCCGCCCGCGAAAAAGGAACAAAAGGAACATCAGACGCTGCTATCCAAAAGCGCGCATCATCTGCCTGCCTGTCGGGAACAGCCGAATCTGCAAGTACAGGGCCAAGTCCCGTCGCGCGGCTAAGTGACTCCTGTGCACCGCTGCTTACAAGACGGTCTACAGCATAACCCGTGCCTTTTTCCTTCGACAGCGGAACCGCGCAGATAACACCGGCAGTCAATCGTCTTGTTATTAAAGGGCGCTCCGACGGAACAAACGGCAGTGTTTCACCGGAAGCATCAGGAACAGAAACAAAGTGCCTCAGAGCCTCAAATTCAAACTGACGGTGCGAAGAAAGATCCGTAAAAACCGCCGCGCACATATTTTCACGCATCAAGGCAGGCAAACCCTTGTCTTCAAGATTATAGACATCGTTCATAATTATTCTACCCTTCGTCCATTCAGAAAGAAGAGTGGCAGCTTTGTTAAAAGGAGCATTTTCGCCGGCACACAAATCCTTAATCAAATCTTCTGCAGAACGAGACTTTTCGGAACGCACAAGTTTAACGGCCTCATCAAAAGCACCGCTTCCCGAAAGCGACTCTGCAAGAGCGCCTGTCATATCAACAAAACTGCGGGCATCTGCACCGGCGAAAACTACAGGAAAATAAACTGTTCCGCGTGACTTTGACGCATAATCACCCAGCATATTAATAGAAGAAATTTTTCTCATTCCGGTTTGGGAAAGCGTCTGTGCATTAAGCAGAATCTCCACCGGGTCAACCAAAAGCGGCAGTGCCAAAACCCGTCCCTTATCATTCCGCATAGAAAAAGCCGCCACCGACGAATACATTCCCGAAAGCACCGTTTGTTCCAGTGCATACGAATCCATCTTTTTAGCAGGAACAGAAGCAACGGCTTCATCAAGTGAAGCTCCTGCCGCAGAAACAAGAAGATCAGTTCTGGAAGAAAGCTGTTCCGCAAGAGGCACACTGTCGTCCAAAACAGTAAAAGCATAATGTACAATCTTACCGTTTTTGTCAGTAACAGAAGCCAATTCAGCCTCAAATGCCTTAACTTGAACTTCATTCAGTCCGTAAAATGCGACCTGTGTTTTATGCCGCAAACTGTCAAAATTGGCAATAATTACCAGAGCCGCAATAAAAATCACGAAGACTGCCGAAATACCTGCAATGACAAAACTTTTTCTTATTCTCATACTTTTACTCTAGCATAATTGCATTGAAATCTTCAATAACTCATGCTATTATTGGTAAATTGATTTTTTTACATTTTTTCGGAGTTTTATATGTGCGGAATTGTAGGTTATATCGGAAGCAAAAAAGCCACCCCTGTTTTGATTAATGCCCTTAAAAAACTGGAATACAGAGGTTACGACAGTGCTGGAATCGCCGTTTTTGACGGAGAAGACATTGTTGTACGCAAAGTAAAGGGCGCACTTAAGGCTCTTGAAGAACGCATTTCAAAAGAAGTTATAAACGGCTCACTCGGAATAGGACACACAAGATGGGCAACCCACGGTGAACCAAGCGACGTAAATGCACACCCGCACACAAACCTCAGCGGAACAATTGCAGTCGTTCACAACGGAATTATAGAAAACTATGCCAAACTCAAAGCATGGCTTCAGGGAGAAGGAGTTGTATTCCGCAGTGAAACAGATACAGAAGTTATTGCACACCTTATAAACTACTATTACGAAATGGACGGTGATATTTTCCATTCAGTTATAGAAGCAACCCACCGTCTTGAAGGAAGTTACGCGCTCGGCGTTATATGCAGCGATTATCCCGACAGACTCATTGCCGCAAGAAAGGAAAGCCCGCTTATTGTAGGACTCGGCAAAGGTGAAAACTTTATTGCAAGCGATGTTCCGGCAGTACTTGAATACACACGCGACGTTTATTTCCTTGACCAGAAAGAAATTGCGGTTTTATACAGCGACCACGTTGATCTTTTTGACGAAGACGGAAACAAAGTAATAAAACAACCTTACCACGTAGACTGGGATCTTTCTTCTGCAGAAAAGAACGGCTATGCACACTTCATGCTCAAAGAAATCCACGAACAGCCCAAAGCACTTACAGACACAATGCGCCCGCGTCTTGTTTACGAAAACAAAAAGCCTGTAGACATAAACTTTGACGAGCTTACCGTTGCAGAACATTTCAAAAACGCAAAAAGAATCGTAATTACAGCCTGCGGAACAGCGTACCATGCCGGAGTAGTGGCGTCGTATGCATTTGAAAAGTTTGCACGCATTCCGGTTGTAGTAACTGTCGCAAGTGAGTTCCGCTACATGAACCCAATTCTGGACAAAGATGACATCTTTATCGTAATAAGCCAGTCAGGAGAAACTGCAGACACACTGGCCGCCATGAGACTTGCCAAAGAAGCCGGAATCCACGTAATTGCAATAACAAATTGCGTAGGTTCAACCGTAAGCCGCGAAGCAAACGACGTAATTTACACATGGGCAGGTCCCGAAATTGCAGTTGCGTCAACAAAAGCATATACCACACAGCTCATGTGCCTTTATCTTCTTGCCTTAAAGTGTGCATTCCTGCGCGAAAAGTTTTCCCGTGCTGAATATACCCGCCTTCTTTCAGAGCTTGAACAGATTCCGTCAAAAGTACAGGAAATTCTTGATGACAAAACCGGAATCCAGAAATTCGTGTCAAAAAACTTCAACAAAGAAAAAGTATTCTTTATAGGAAGACAGTTTGACAGCGCAACAAGCCTTGAATGTGCTCTTAAACTCAAGGAAGTAAGCTACATGCACAGCGAGGCCTTTGCCGCAGGAGAATTAAAGCATGGACCGATTGCCTTGGTAGACAAAAATACGCTTGTTGTTGCCATAGCCACCGATCCGGAACTTTACGAAAAAATTGCCAGCAACATTGTAGAAGTAAGAACACGCGGAGCCACAACTTTTGTCATTACACAGGACAAAGACGGAGCTTTTGCACAGGCAGCAGATGAAATTGTAAGCATTCCGCATACAGAAAGTGCATTTGCTTCAATGCTTTCTATAATACCGGCACAGCTTTTTGCCTACTATTGCGCAATTCACCGAGGAACAGATCCTGACAAACCAAGAAATCTGGCAAAATCAGTTACGGTAGAATAAGTTAAACAGGGGTTACAAATGGATTACAAGAAAAACGAAGTACTTCAGTACGTTGCCGAAAACGACGTTAAGTTTATAAAACTGTTCTTTACAGATATTTTTGGTTCGCTCAAAAGCCTTACCATACAGCCGTCACTTCTTCAGAAAGCATTTGAAGAAGGTGTTTCCTTTGACGGAAGTTCTGTACGGGGTCTGCTTAATATAGAAAAGAGCGATTTTTTTCTGGTTCCTGATCCCACAACTCTTTCTGTTCTGCCCTGGAGACCCCAGCACGGACGCGTGGCAAGACTTTACTGCGATATTCTCTACCCCGACGGAACACCTTTTGAAGGAGACAGCCGCCTTATTCTGCAGCGCGTTGTAGAAAAAGCCGAAAAGCTGGGCTTTAACGTAAATATCGGAACAGAATGCGAGTTTTATCTCTTTAATCTGGACGAAAGCGGTCACCCTACAAACATTCCGCATGATACCGCCGGATACTGCGACCTTGCCCCGCTGGACAAAGGCGAAAACATACGCCGCGATATTATACTTAACCTTGAGCAGATGGGAATTGAACCGCTTACAAGTCACCACGAGTCAGGTCCGGGTCAGAACGAAATAGACTTCAAACACAACACTGCAATAAAAGCTGCCGACAACTTTGCAACATTCAAAACAACAGTAAAAACAATTGCCTCAAAATCAGGTCTTTTTGCAACATTCATGCCCAAGCCACTCGACAACGAAGCCGGAAGCGGTCTTCATATAAATATTTCGCTCATCAAAAACGGCGACAATATTTTTGAAAAAGATTCACCCGAGTCAAAAGCCTTTATGGCGGGTATACTAAAGCGAATCCGCGAAATTACGGCTTTCCTTAACCCCATGCGCCAGTCCTACAAAAGACTTGGTTCCTTCGAAGCACCGCGTTACGTAAGCTGGTCTTCACAAAACAGAAGTCAGCTTATACGCGTTCCTGCAGCAAGCGGAGACTCTGTCAGAATAGAACTGCGCTCGCCCGATCCTTCCTGCAACCAGTACACATCTCTTGCTCTCATCATTGCAGCCGGACTCGAAGGCATAGAACAAAAGCTTGAACTCTGTCCTCCAAAAGACGTAGATCTCTTCAAAGCATCTGCTGCAGACATAGCAGGGCTTGAATCTCTGCCGCTTTCACTCGATGAAGCATTGATTCTGGCTTCTTCAAGTGCATTTGTGCGCCGTTATATTCCTGAATGTGCCCTCAATTCATTTGTTTCTGTCAAAACTCAGGAAAACGATCCTTTATTCGGAGAATTTTAACAAAAGATGGAAAATGTTTTAATCGTCAGTAACACAAATACGACGATGGGCATAATTTCTGATCTTCTGCGGACCGAAACCTTCAACAGGATTATAACCACGCAGAACGGAGCTCAGGCCCGCCGTTATATTAACGAACTTGACTTTGACCTGATTATAATTGACACACCGCTTCCCGACGAAATGGGAGATGATCTTTCCATGACTGCGGCAGAAAAATCTTCAGCCGGAATAATACTCATTATTGACCAGCAGAATGTTCTGGAAATAGGGGCAGAAGTAGAAGACTACGGAGTTTTTGCACTGCCAAAACCAATCAGCTCTGAGTTTTTCTACCAGTCAGTAAAATTACTTACGGCAAGCCGCAAGCGTGTTATGAATCTGGAAAATGAAAACCAAAAACTCCAGAAAAAAATAGAAGAAATACGCATTGTAGACAGAGCCAAACTTATTCTCATCCAAGTACTAAAGATGACAGAACCCCAGGCTCAGCGCTATATAGAAAAACAGAGCATGGACTTGCGCCAGACACGTCTTACCACAGCAGAAAACATTCTGCGCACCTACGAACACTGATTTTTTTACTTACAGAAATCCCTAAATTTCATTCTTCCTGGAGATTCACTTATTTTCATTAACAGACAAAAAAAGGCTGCCCGTTCGGACAGCCTTTTTTCTTATTCAAGATTCAACTGGTTTTCACCAATTATTTCTTTGCCGGTTTTCTTCCGGGAGTCTTTTTTGCAGTAGTTTTCTTTGCTGCTGTTGCCTTTTTTGCAGTAGCCTTCTTGGCTGTTGTTTTCTTTGCAGCGGCAGTTGTCTTCTTTGCAACAGGCTTTCTGGTCTTTACTTCCTTCTTTGCAGTTGCAGCTTTCTTTGCTGTAGTTGCCTTTTTTGCAGTAGCAGCAGTCTTCTTTGCAGGAGCCTTCTTTACTGTAGCAGCCTTTGCAGCATTGTTAGCGTTAATTACAGCCTGAGCACCGGCAAGGCGGGCAGCAGGTACGCGGAATGTAGAGCAAGAAACGTAGTTAAGACCAATCTTGTAGCAGAGTGCGATAGAAGCAGGGTTTCCACCGTGCTCACCGCAGATTCCAAGGTGAAGATCAGACTTTACAGAGCGACCCTTCTCTTCAGCAATTTCCATGAGAGCTCCAGGACCGTCCTCATCGAGTACGTTGAATGGATCTTCGTCAAGAATCTGCTGCTTGAGGTAAGAGTTAATGAACTTACCATAGTCATCGCGGCTGAATCCGAATGATGTCTGTGTAAGGTCGTTTGTTCCGAAGCTGAAGAAGTCTGCATATTCAGCAAGCTTGTTTGCAGAAAGAGCTGCTCTCGGGAACTCAACCATTGTTCCGATTTCGAATGAAAGGTTTGTACCCTTTTCTTCGTTAACCTTGGCAATAACAGCCTCGGCCTGTGCACGAATCTGCTTAACTTCTTTAGATGTAACAACGTTAGGAATCATGATGCGAACATCGTGTGCAATTCCCTTCTTCTCACATGCAGCTGTAGCCAAAGCGATTGCTTCAACCTGCATCTCGTAAATCTCAGGATATGTGATTGCGAGACGGCATCCGCGGTGTCCGAGCATTGGGTTGTGTTCCTGAAGTCCGTTGATCTTAAGAGTAAGTTCGTTGACATCCATTCCAATCTGGCGTGCGAGAGCTTCAATTTCTGCCTTTGCAGTTGGCTGTGGTACGAACTCGTTGAGTGGCGGGTCAAGAAGACGGATAGTAACAGGGTTACCGTTCATTGCTTCGATGATTCCGTAGAAATCCTTCTCCTGAAGAGGAAGAATCTTTGCAAGTGCCTTCTTGCGTTCGTCTGTATTGTCTGCAAGAATCATGTTGCGGAATGAAGGAAGTTTTGCCGGGTCAAAGAACATGTGCTCTGTGCGGCAAAGACCAATTCCCTTTGCACCAAAGCTGAATGCTTTCTGTGCTTCACCAGGCTGATCAGCGTTGGCAAGAACATCAAATCCGCGTACCTTCTTTCCAGAAGCTGTAGTGCGTACTGACTTTCCACGAATCTCGTCTGCCCAAGAAAGAAGTGTATCAAGCTCGTCAGAAAGTTTGGCTTCGTTTACAGGAAGAAGTCCTGCATAAACTCTACCGGTTGTTCCGTCGATTGTGATATTGTCACCCTTTTTGAATGTCTTTTCACCAATCTGTACTGTGTCTTCGCTTGGGAAAGTAACTGCTTCGCATCCGCAAACACAAGGTGTTCCCATTCCGCGTGCAACAACAGCAGCGTGTGATGTACGTCCACCAGTAGAAGTAAGAATACCCTTTGCTGCTACCATTCCGGCGATATCTTCAGGAGATGTTTCCTTGCGAACAAGAATAACCTGCTTTCCTTCTTCTTTCCATGCTTCTGCTTCTGCAGCTGTGAATACAATCTGTCCCTGTCCAGCTCCAGGAGAAGCATTGAGTCCTTCTGCAAGAACTTCTGCTGCCTTTTCTGCCTTTTTGTCAAGTTCAGGGTGAAGAAGCTGGTCAAGCTGGCTTGGCTCTACGCGAAGAAGAGCCTGTTCCTTTGTGATGAGCTTTTCTGCAACCATGTCTACAGCCATCTTAACAGCTGCGGCACCTGTGCGTTTTCCGTTGCGGCACTGGAGCATAAAGAGCTTTCCTTCCTCAACGGTGAATTCCATATCCTGCATGTCGTGATAGTGCTTTTCGAGTCTGTCACGAATCTTGCAGAGCTGCTTGTAAATAGCAGGATTTTCTTCATCAAGCTGTGAGAGTTTTTCAGGTGTGCGGATACCGGCAACAACGTCTTCTCCCTGAGCATTCATAAGGTATTCACCCATGAATACGTTTTCTCCGGTAGAAGGATCGCGGCTGAAACATACACCTGTTCCTGAAGTGTTTCCCTTGTTTCCGAAAACCATAGCCATAACAGTAACGGCTGTTCCCTTAAGGGCACCTTCTTTAATGTTATTGAGTTCGCGGTACTTGATAGCGCGCGGGTTCATCCAAGAACCGAATACAGCGTTGATAGCTGCCCACATCTGCTTTTTTGGATCCTGTGGGAAATCTTCTCCAACAGCAGCCTTGTAAATTGCCTTGTATTTTCCGACCAGTGTCTGAAGGTCAGAAGTGTCCATCTCTGTATCCTGAGTAATTCCTTTTGCGGCCTTTACTTCAGAAATAGCTTCCTCAAACTTTTCGTGGGGAACGCCCATTGCTACATCGCCGAACATCTGGATAAAGCGGCGGTATGCATCCCAAGCAAATCTCGGGTTGTTTGTCTTTTCTGCAAGACCAAGAACTGACTTGTCGTTAAGTCCAAGGTTAAGAATTGTGTCCATCATTCCAGGCATAGAAATAGCTGCACCGGAACGTACTGAAACAAGAAGAGGATCCTTTTCGTCACCAAGCTTCTTCTTCATTGATCTTTCAAGCTTTGAAAGATACTTGTCAACATCTGCATTAAGTGTTTCTGGATAGTTCTTTTCGTGCTTGTAATAGTAATCACAAACATCTGTAGAAATTGTAAATCCTGATGGAACAGGAAGACTCAGCGGAGCCTTTGCCATCTGAGCAAGGTTTGCACCTTTTCCACCAAGTTCGGCGCGCATTGATTCATCGCCTTCTGCGTCACCGTCACCAAAGAAATAAACATATTTGGTCTTAGCCATTAATGTCCTCCGTATACGTAAGTAAAATTCAGTATACCGCTAATTTATTTTAACGTCAACGATTATTAATGTTGTGCACTTATTTTTCAACATGTTTTTCAACAAGAATGAGCACGTTTTCAACAAGTTATGCACAACTGTTCCACAACTGTGTATAAGTATCAGTCTTCCATTTTTTTGTAGGCATCAAATTCTGCGAGCATCTCGGGATCCTTGTTTTTGTCAAGAAGAGATACAACAACAGTAACCAACATACAGATAATAAATGCAGGAAGAATTTCATACAGCCCGAAAATCGGATTTACCGAAGCCGGAATATTGTGCCATGCAATAACTGTAATTCCACCTGTGATAAGTCCTGCTATTGCACCCTTTGCTGTTGTTCCCTTCCAGTAAAGTGCAAGAAGTACAAGGGGACCGAATGTTCCGCCAAAGCCGGCCCATGCATAACTTACAAGACCAAAGATTGAACTGTTTGGATTGCGTGCAAGCAGGAGTCCGACAACGGCAACAGCAAATACAGAAATACGGCTTACGTTAAGAACTGTTTTTTCTGATGCATCTTTTTTGATAAGTCCTTTGAAGATGTCCTGTCCGATTGCAGATGAAGCAGAAAGAAGCTGACTGTCTGCTGTTGACATTGCAGCCGCAAGAATTGCACAGAGGAAAATTCCCGCAATGAAAGCAGGATACATTCTTATCATTGACTCACTGAATACAGTTTCACTGCTGCCGAGTACTTTTATTCCTTCAAGTGATATTTCCGATGGATTTGCTCCAAGAAGAATTCCTTTGTTAAGAAGATAAGCAGTTCCCAAAGTTCCGATTATAAAAGTACCGATGTAGGAAATTATCATCCATGTAATTCCGACGCGGCGTGCAGTTTTTATTTCCTTGTTGGAACGTATTCCCATAAAGCGTACGATTATATGCGGCATTCCGAAGTAACCAAGACACCAGGCAAAAGCAGAAACTGCAGACATGGGACTGAATGTTTTGTTTGCAGTAAATGTAACAAGCATATTCTTGCCGAACTCGCCGCTCATAGCCCTTGAACTAAAGTCCCGGACCTGGTCTACAGCATTTCCGATTCCGCCGAGGGAAATTATGGTAATTACAGAAGATACTACGAATGCAACAAAAATGAGCGCACCCTGAATAAAGTCCGTTGTACAGACTGCACGGTAACCGCCCATGATTGTATAGGAAAGAATAATTATAAATCCTATAAAAAGACTGATGTTCCAGTTGAGTCCGAACACAGAGCCGAACAGTTTTGCACAGGCAACAAATCCCGAAGCAGTATAAATTGTAAAGAACACAACAATGAAAATTACAGAAATTACTGAAAGAACATGTGACTTGTCCTTGAATCTGTTTGTGAAAAATTCAGGAATAGTTATTGAATCACCGAAAGCAATTGAACATTTGCGCAAAGGTTTTGCAATAAAAAGCCACGCAAGATATGTTCCTACGATAAGACCAATTGCTGTCCAGAACGTTTCCTTGAAACCGCCCAAATAGCAGAGCCCCGGAAGTCCCATCAAAAGCCATGCCGAAGAATCAGAAGCTTCAGCACTCAAGGCCGTAACCCACGGACCTACCTTACGTCCTCCGAGAAAAAAATCAGAGGCACTGTTGTTTCCCTTTGCTGAACAGAGTCCAACCAAGACCATAAGTCCCAGATAAAGGACAAAAGCCGCCAAAAGGGCAAAAAGAGTTGCAGTCATAATAACTACCTGCCATAATTTAAAGATGTTATATCTTACAAAAAATGTACGTTCCTTACAACCTCAACAAAAGAAGCCGTTGCAAAAAACTGAATAAAAAAAAGGCTGCCCTTAAGATTCTGTGTCTTCATAACCAAAATCTTTCGGACAGCCGTTTTATATTTTTACCTGAATAAAGTTTATTTCAGAATGCGCTTACAACTTCTCCATTAGGGAAGTTCTTCTGGATGTACTCACGGATCTTTTCGCTCTGAAGTGCCTTTACAAGAGCAACAACACGCGGGTCCTTTTCGTTTCCTGCCTTGACAGCGATGATGTTTACATAAGGAGAGTCTTTTCCTTCTATAAAGAGTCCGTCCTTTGCAGCGCTCAGTCCAGCCGGAATCGCGTAGTTTCCGTTGATTACTGCTGCATCTACATCCTTAAGTGTAAGAGGAAGTGAAGCTGCATCAATTTCTGTAATCTTAATCTTGCGCGGATTCTTTACTATATCAAGTGTTGTAGCGGTGATTCCTGAACCTTCGCGAAGGGTAATGAGTCCTGCAGACTGAAGAAGAAGAAGTGCACGTCCGCCGTTTGTCGGATCATTCGGAATTGCAATTCTTGCCTTTTTCTTGAGATCTTCGAGCTTTGAAACTTTCTTTGAATAAAGTGCAATCGGTTCAATGTGAATTCCGCCGGCATTAACAAGATGGTATCCCTTTTCCTTGTTTGTTGATTCCATGTAAGGAATGTGCTGGTCAAAGTTTGCATCCAGTTCACCACTTTCGAGTGCGTCGTTAAGAATAACGTAGTCTGTCATTTCGATTACGTTAATGTCTACACCCTGTGCTGCAAGATCATCCTTGACAAGATTGAGCATTTCTGCATGTGGAACAGGTGTTGCTCCGATTTTAAGAGCCTTTCCGTTCTGGGCAAAAACTGCGGCCGAAACTGCTGCCGCTGCAACAAAAGCAATAATTTTTTTCATAATATTCTCCTATAAAAATATTTGAAGACTGTTTCAACAGTCGAAAAGATTTTTATTGCGTTTTGCAACAAAGTGAAAAACGCAGTCCAATATAAAAGTTTGCAACGCAAACTTTAGATAACAAGACCGACGGCATTTCGGCGGGATTGTTATCTATTCTCCTATAACCTACTGGAATAGTATGTTTATACTTATACTGACATGCGCAGACTTTGTCAATCTATAAAAAGCAGGTTTATTGTTTTTTTTTAGAAATGCCTTCAACATATTTTAAAATTAATTTCAAAACGCTGTCGAAATTCCCGTGTACAGGCACCGCTATTGAAGTTAGTACACTACACATGTCGGGTAGAAACTTGACGGATTTACATTCCTATGTTATTCTTAATAGTAGCAAATCAAAGTAAAAATGTAATTGAGACATACTCTCAGTCTCCCTATCATTATTTTAAGGAAGAAAAGCCATGCAGTTTTTTGATACTCACGCCCACATAGGGTTGATCTATGACGACCCTATTGAACAGTTTCGTGTTATTCAGCAGGCAAAACAGGCAGGAGTAACACGCATAGTCAGCATTAACAACAGCCTTCACGACTTCAAAAAGGAATACAAAATTCTCTCTTCAAAAAAGGAAATTTATCATGCCGTAGGAGTTGCCCCGTCAGAAGTGACATCTCCCGGTGCTGACTGGATTCATACAATAGAAGAAAGTGCAAAACTTCCCAACGTTGTCGCCATTGGAGAAACCGGACTGGACTATTACAAACAGTACGGTGACAAGCGCAGCCAGATTGAACTTTTTATAACACAGCTTGAACTCGCACAGAAATTTGAACTGCCGGTTATTATTCACAACAGGGACGCCGGAAAAGATATTTTTGAAATTCTTCAGGACAGACTTCCCGAGAAGGGCGCAATCTTTCACTGTTACAGCGAAGATGCCGACTATGCAAAAAAATGTCTCGACGCCGGAATGAACGTATACTTCTCTTTCGCCGGAAACCTGACTTACCGCAACGCACGCAACCTGCACGAAACGGTTCTTAATGTTCCGCTCGACAGAATTCTTATAGAAACAGAAAGTCCGTTTATGATTCCCGCTGAATTCCGTGACAAAAAACGCACTATGCCGGCTTACCTTACATCAACGGCAAAGTTTCTTTCGGAAATTCTCGAAATGGATCAGGAAGCACTGGCAAAACAACTCTGGACCAACAGCTGCAGGATTTTTAATCTCCCGGAATAATCGGTTTGTAAAATGAGTTTTTATCATCCGGTTAAGATTGGTAATGTTGAACTTGACGGCAATCTCTTTCTTGCGCCTATTGCAGGCTACAGTGACAGGGCGTTCCGTTCGCTTTGTGTTGAATGCGGCGCTGCAATGTGCACGACAGAGATGGTTTCTGCAGAAGCGCTTACCCGCGGTTCCCTCAAGACAGAAAAACTTATGGAGCGCTCACCGTCAGAAAAAGTATATGCTGTCCAGATTTTCGGAGGCAATGCCGATGTCATGGAACGCGCCGCAGTTATGGTGCTTGAAAAAACAGACTGCGACTGCATAGACATAAACGGCGGCTGCCCTGTTCCAAAAATTACAAAAACAGGAGCCGGCAGTATGCTTACACGCGAACCCGAGCGGCTGTACGCAATTGTATCTTCTGTAAAAAAAGCATCACTAGAATACACTGCGACCCACCCTGAACGCGGCTTGGTTCCTGTTACGATAAAAATCAGAAGCGGCTGGGATTCAAATTCAATTACATGGAAAGAAGCCGCTGCTGCAGCCCTTGAAGCCGGTGCCGACGCAATTACAATCCACGCAAGAACACGCGCTCAGGGTTATGCCGGAAACGCTGACTGGGACATACAACGACAGCTTGTTGAGTTTGTAAACGGCCGCATTCCTGTATTCGGCAGCGGCGATGCACACAGTCCCGAAACTGCACTGCGTATGTTTGAACAGACCGGTGTTGACGGCGTAATGTTTGCGCGCGGTGCCATGGGAGACCCGTTTCTCTTCAAAAGAACAATACAGTACCTTACCGAAGGCCGCTATGACAAAGAGACGGTAAAAGAAAGACTTAATGCAGGCTTCAGAGAACTTGAAATCAATGCAGAAGAAAAGGGCGAGCGCATTGCCTGCACGCAGATGAGAAAAAAATTCTGTGCATACAGCGGTGGAATTCCCGGCGGTGCAAGACTCAGGACTCAGGTTGTTGCAGCATCCACTGTTCAGGACTACAAGCGCATTTTTGCTCCGTACCTTGTATAAACACTGAATTCTCAATAAAATAACTGTATGTCGATTCTGAGCAGAATCTCCGATTTTTTTCAGTCAGTTTTCAAATCCTCAGCCCCGGACGTAAAGAAACGCATGGCCATACGCAAAATCGAAAATGATTTGAAAGTTATGGCACCAAAGCTTTACAAAAACGGACTGATTCTGGAAAATTTTGCAGAAGCGCTGCGCATAATGTTCATCAACACAAAACCTGTTCAGAATATTCTTGCAGAAACACTGTGTTCCGACGAAATGGAACACAACAGAATCTACGAAGAGCAGCTTCTTCTTACAGGATTTGACTACGATACCCAGAAAGAGATAGAAAGCCTTTCCTATGAAAACAGAAAAGCCGCTGCCCTCGAAGCAAAATCACTTTCGCGCTACTTTGACAGCGAACACAAAAAACTTGAATCCATAGTAAGGCAGTTGAACACTCCAGAATTCATAAGAATAGACGGTGTACTCAACAGAATAAAACAGCTCAATGACATCTGCCGCTACAGTTACATGACGGCGCTCAGACTATTTGACCCGGGGTTCAGCGGAGCAGACGGATACAAGCCTTTGTTCCAGCCTGTGCTTCCTGACCTTATGGAAACTTCGCTTCTGGACCTTTATTATGTTGTTGCAGACATGGATATTTCAAATTCAGTATACCATGCGCTTGTGGCACTTTTAAATCTCAGAAACCGCGGCAATATTACAGAAAAACAGACCCTTTCACTTCAGGAAAACCTCAAGAAAATCCAGGGGCTTTTGAAACACGTCTTTACAAAAGATATTCTTATTGCACTTATACGCATTGCAAAGTCAGACACTGAATTTATTCCGGTTAAGGCAACCTACAACGGAAACTCACGCCAGAAATATGCCGACTACCTTGAAGAACGGTTCAGGGTAGATGAGTCCCGCCTTAAAACAGATATTCAAGATGCAACAATAAGCAGCGAAATGCGCACACTGTTCGGTGACACTCCTATGGTAAATGTGTCGGGTTACAGCAATGACCTTAACAGCCAGCTTCTTCACAGCACGCCCTTTTCGTTTACCTGGGTTCTTCCGATGCAGATTCTCAAAACTTTTGACAAAATTTTTTACGAAGACCACACAAAAGCTCTTCTTAACGATATAGTTATAGAAGGTTTTTTCAACAACCCCAACTACAAAACAGATTTTTCTTCTATAGTGTTTACCTGCAACGAAACTTCAGAACGCATTGCGGCTTTTGAAAAAATGTTTACCCGTGGAAACGAATATGACGAAGTAAATATTTCAAGTCTTATCCATGACAGCCACAAAGACAGTTCCTTTGCAACAACACTCCGCACAATGATAGAAAAAATCAATGCACAGGCAAAAAGCATTATTCAGTCCGAAGTAAATTCATTCCACCATCTTTATAAAATTATTCAGGATATAGAACTCGAAAGCAAAAAACCTTCGTCCGATGAAATCGCCAATCTTAAAGTTCTGACCATGTCATCCAGAAACCGTGACAACTTTGAGACAATGGAAGCCCAGACAGACCAATGGAAAATTTTTCTTGATATAATGAAAAATTATGTTATAATCGGGAGCATTGAAAAAAAATAATGAATTCTGAAGAACCCCAAAACAGCAGCACACCTCAAATGAACACTGATGAAACAATCGCACTGTATGAAAGGCATATTTACGATCTTCAGCAGATGCTTGAAATATCAAAGTCACTCTGCACCACTCTGGAACTGCCGGCTTTGATAGAGTCAATCGTTTATATAGCAATGGCGCAGATGCGTGTCACCGGAGCCGGAATCTTTATTTTTGAAAGCATTGACAGTACAATGTACAAACTTTCAAACAATTACAGCGGTCTTGAAATTGACCCTGCAGTTGAATACACAATTCCCGTAAACTGCGCCCTTATCGAAAAGCTTGGCAGCGGAACAAAAGTATTTTCTATAGAGTCACTTCTTGAAGACCTTCCCGATGACGGACCGCTTCATATTCTTTCATCATTAAAACCGTCACTGGTTGTTCCGCTTATTCTAAAAAACCGCGTAAACGGAATTCTTGTTCTTGGTGAACGCATTGTGTTTGACAATGACAGCGGAAAATTCACCGACTATGAGAAAAATGAAATTTCTACAATCGCTTCACTGGCTTCAGTTGCCGTAAACAACGCGTCTCTTATTGAACAGTCATCTACCGACATGATGACAAAACTCAAACTCAAGTATTATTTCTTTAACGTTCTTACAGACAAACTGGACAAGGCTTTTTCAGAAGATATTCCGCTGAGTGTGGTAATGTTTGACATTGATTTCTTCAAGAAATTCAACGACACGTATGGACATGCCTGCGGAGACTACGTTCTGATGACAGTTGCAAAAATCATCAAGTCCAGCATAAGGGGTGAAGACATGGCTTCACGCTACGGCGGCGAAGAATTTACCGTTATGCTCTACAACGCAAACCGTTCCGAAGCAATAGCCGTAGCAGAAAGAATCCGCAAGAATATAGAAAAGAATGACTTTTACTACCAGGGACAGCACATGCAGGTTACTATCTCGGGCGGAATTTCAATTTTTTCTGCAGAAACAAATCCCGTTACTTCGGCAAAAGTTCTTGTTGACCAGGCAGACCGCGCGCTTTATCTTTCAAAAAGAAACGGCCGCAACCGCGTAACATGTGCCGCCCCCGGAACAGATTCGGAATCAGGGGAAGCCAAATGAACGTACTCAGAAAGCCGTTCAAGTATACGTACTTCAATGCCACACTCATTCTTTTTGCAATCAACGCGGTCTTTTTTATGGCGCTCAGGATTTTTCCGCATTCGGTGCTGTACCTGTCAATGTCTGTTATGGGAATGAAAATGCACTTTTACTGGCAGCCGCTTACATACATGTTTGTTCATTCAGGCTGGTCGCATTTTATTTTCAACATGTTGGCTCTGTTCTGCTTTGGTCATGAAGTTGAACGCGCAATAGGTTCAAAAGAATTCCTTCTTTTTTATCTTTTCTGCGGAATACTGGACGGACTTATTTCTGTTGCACTTTATTCTGTTCTCGGATACAACATTCTGCTTATGGGCGCAAGCGGCGCAATTTATGCACTTTTACTTGCCTTTGCCGTTATTTTCCCACGCAGCATAATAAGCATCTGGGGAATTCTTCCTGTACCGGCGCCTGTTCTTGTAGCCGTTTATGCTGTTATAGAAATATTCAACCAGATTTTCGGCGGCGGAAACGTTGCTCACCTTACACATCTTGCAGGTTTTGCGCTGGCGTGGCTGTACCTTCGTGCAAGAATGGGAATAAAACCGATAAAAATATGGAAAGACGCATACCGCCGTTAAAAAAAACATTCATTCTTGCGCTTCTCTTTCTGGGAGCCGCCGCTTTCGGAACAGAACTTCCATCCCAGCTGGACCAGTTGAGGATTCAGATTTGGGCAGACCTTGACCCCATTCCGGGGCTGTTTAGTGACGAGAGCGCCGTTCCGCCTGAAGAAGAAAAAATGCCTTCAAAAACAGCAGAAACTTCTGAAAAAGACGGCGAACGTTCTGACTTTGACAAAATCTTTGGCTTTGCAATAAATCGCACAAAACAGATTGCACCTTTTTTACTGTCGGGCATGATCTGGGGCTGGAACTTTGAATACACCCCGTCTGACAAACTGCGGCATGTAAGCGAATACTGGGACTTTTGGGAAGTTCAAGAATTTGATTTCAAACTGAATAAAATAAGCTACCACAGTCCAAAAGCTCTGGAAGACAGACTCGTTGTGTGGGCTTACTGCGACAGAACTGAAGCCCAGAAGCAGAATTACAACCGCTGGACATCAATTGTTCACCCGAAGATTCACGGTGTGGGAAAAGCTCCTGTAGAAGACGGCTTTGAAGGAATAAAAGCTGCCTGCGGTGAAGCAATAAAACTTGCCGTAAGAGAACACTGGCGCACATATATAAAAAACAAACCCAAAGAAATTACCGGCAGAGTTCTTCTTATAAACGAGCCGCGAATCTATATTAAGGAAGGCCAGTATACCGTTGACCTTGATTTTTTTATGGAAACTGATAAAATAGTTCCATATTCTTTTTTCTAGTATTCAAAACGGAGGCTATATGAAAAAAATATTTGCACTGTTTGTTGCTGCGGCTCTCGGAACCGCAATGTTTGCACAGACTACTACAGCAGACCCGACTATAGAGGCCCTTAATGCCCAGACAGCCGAAGAAAGAGCTACTCAGGTTATTAAGATTGAAGACAAGTACGCAGACCTTCATCCAAAGACAAAGTCTGTAAACCTTGAACTTGAATACACTCCCCTTACAGGAGAAGTACGTTTCTATTATACATGCATGGCCGCCAGCTATGACCAGGGTGAAGCCATGAATACAGCAATGGCCGTTTATGAAAATTTTGCAAAAGAAAACAAATTTAAGCATTATTCATACAAAGGAAAGGACAAGACAAAATATTTCAAGGATGACCGCAACGTCAGAATGGCTACATACGTTTCTTATGTTGTTTTCACCCGCTAATCTTGAGTTGGTAAATTTAAATTGACAGACATTAACAATACAATAAAAAATCTGCACCCTCTTGAAACAAAGGTGCTTCTTCATTATACGACAGGCGACGAACTTACTTCTACTCGCCTTCAGTCAGAGCTCAACTACAAGGAAGGCCATGCTAATCAGGCTTTCAGCTGGCTTTCGGGTAAACAGCTTCTTGCAGAAACTTCAAGAACGCCCCACACTTACTTTGAACTTACCGACTTTGGCCGCAAAGTTGCAAAGGAAGGTTTTGCAGAAGAAAGAATTGTTTCCTATCTTAAGGAAAACGGACCAAAACGCCTGCCCGAAATTGCAGCAGGACTCGGCATAGAAAACAAAGACGTAGGTTCGGCATTCGGAGCGCTCAGTAAAGACGGTATTGCCGCCATGAACGCAGACAAGATGGCCGAATATACAGGAAAGCCTCTTCCCGAAAGAATTGCCGTTTCAAAAGCCCTTGTAGAAAAGGCGGCCGCATCTGACAACGCACAGCTTGACGCAGCAAACCTTACTGCAGCAGAGCTCGAAGTTATGGGCGGGCTTACAAAAAAGCGCGGAATAAGCGAAACTCCGTTCAAAACAATTGAGCGCGAAACAGTTACATACAAACTTACAGAAGCTTCCAAAGAAGTAGCAGAAGCACTTAAAAAAGCAGGAATTACCGGAAACGAAATCGGTGAGATTACACCTGCAATGCTTGCTTCGGGCGAATGGAAAAAGGGAACATTCCGCGGATACAACATCACGATTCCACCGGCAAGAATTATTCCCGGACGCACAAATCCTTATGTTCAGTTTCTTGAAAGCGTTAAGGACAAACTTTGTTCACTTGGCTTTCAGGAATTTGACGGTCCGCTTGTAGAGACTGAATTCTGGAACGGTGATGCACTGTTTATGCCGCAGTTCCATGCTGCACGCGATATTCACGATGTTTACCGTCTCAAGAACCCTACACATGCAAAGTCAATAGAAGAGCCTTATCTTTCAAATGTTGCTGCTGTTCACAGAAACGGCGGAAATACAGGAAGCCGCGGCTGGAACTACAACTTTGACACTGAGTTTACACGCAGACTTATTATGAGAAGCCAGGGAACAGTTCTTTCTGCACACCAGCTTCACAACGCAGAAATTCCGGGAAAATACTTTGGTATTGCAAGATGCTTCCGCTATGACAAGGTAGATGCAACCCACCTGAGTGACTTTTACCAGACAGAAGGCATTGTTCTTGGAAATGACGTTAACTTAAAAACACTTCTGGGCTTTTTGCGCATGTTTGCAGTAGAAATTGCAGGCGCTACAGAAGTAAAATATGTTCCAGGTTACTTCCCGTTTACAGAACCTTCCATAGAAGTTCACATCAAGCATCCAAAACTGGGCTGGTTTGAACTAGGAGGAAGCGGAATCTTCAGACCCGAAGTAACAAAAGCTATGGGAATTGACGTTCCTGTTCTTGCCTGGGGAATCGGAATTGACCGCATGGCCCTTATGGCGCTGGGACTTAACGATCTGCGCGAACTGTTCTGCGAAGATATAGAAAAAGTTCGCCTTAGAAAAGCAAAATTCTAGAATTTTTTAAAACTGGTACGGCGGCTCGCAGGAATTCTTCTTTGATGAGCCGCCGTTTTTTTTAACGCCAACAGGAATAAACATGAACAAAATCTGGTATAAAAAAGCAGCAGAAAACTGGAATGAAGCAATTCCGGTAGGAAACGGAAGACTCGGTGCAATGGTTTACGGCCGTACGGGGCACGAAATAATACAGCTTAATGAAGAGTCTGTCTGGTCACGCACCTACACTGACAGAAACAATGAAAGTGCAGCAGTTTCACTAAAGGAAATTCGCGAAATGCTCAATCTTGGCCGCGTTCAGGAAGCGCAGGAACTTGTATTTGAAACATTTACGGGACTTCCGCAGACACAGGCTTCTTATGAAAGCGCCGGCGAACTGCACCTTGACTTTTACGACGGTGAACACAGCGGCCTTACAGGTCCCAGCTCTGAACGCAAAAATGTTTTTGACAACTGTTCAGTTTACAGACGCGAACTCGACCTTGAAACAGCAATTCAGACCACATCCTTTACGACAAAATCGCCGCGCCCCAGTACAGCAGACTTTTCCGCAGGACAAGACGGAGCAACAATTTCTTATTCAAGGGAAGTTTTTATTCCGGCAGAAGCCGACGTTCTGATCGTAAGAATCACGGCGACTACACCAAAAAGCATTTACTTAAGGGCAAGATTCGAGCGCGATGTATGTTCAAAAAAATATTCCCTCGCAGAAGACACAATCGTAATGCAGAATACAGCGGGAATTCCGTTTGCAGCAGTGCTTATGGCCTCTTCTTCAGGCGGAACCACGACGGTACGCGGTGACAATCTTGTTATAGAAAGTGCAGATGAAGTTACACTTTACGTAGACGTGCAGACAGCCTACAGAAACAGCCACTACCAGAAAAAAGGCGGAAACATATACAGAACTCCTTCTGCAATGGCGTCGTGGTGTGCTGACCGGGCTTTGAAAAACATCTGTTTTGCTTCGGGAGCTTCATACGAAAGCCTTCGCTCACAGCATATTGCAGAATATTCTGAATGGTACAAAGACATTTACCTTTCCCTTTCAAAAGATGAAAGCGAAGAAAAAGAAGCAGAGCGCAATTCCACAGAAGAACTTATTGCAGGCGGTTCAGAAAAGGCTTCTCTTTGCGAACTTTACTGGAACTTCTGCCGTTACGCAATGATTTCAAGCGTGCGTGCTCCCGGAACACTGCCGACCTTTTCTTCGGGACTTTGGTTTGACTCACAGAATTCTTACGAGAAAAAAAGATATTCCCTTGAAGAAAAAATTCCTCTTGTTACAGACGTTTGCGGTTTGGGAACAGCCGACAAGGTAATTTTTGACCTTTGCAAAAAGATTTATCTTAACGGAAAGAAAACGGCTTCAAAGATGTATTCTTCTGAAGGATACGCTGCCCATTCACAGACAGACATCTGGGGCGACACTGTTCCGTGCGGTTCAATACTCGGTGATGCCTACAAAAACCTGGGTGCCGCTTTTGCCGCTATTCCGGTTCAGGAGCATTTTGAATATACGCTCGATACAAAGTTCCTTAAGAAAAACTGGTATCTCTTAAAAGAAGCATGTAACTTTTTTGCAGACTATCTTATTCCGGTTGATGAAGGAAAAAAACTTACACTTCTGCCTTCATTTACTGATGAAAAAGATTTTTTTGTTTGCGAACAGACACTGTCCGATACAAAGACAATTGCTGCCCTTGCAAATGCTGCCCTTAAAGCCGCAGCGGCACTTAAAATTCCCGAAAATAACAGTAACGTTGTTAAATTCCGCTCGCTACTTGACCGCCTGAAGTTTGCCGACACTCTTGGTGATGACAGCGCGCCGAAGGCTGCTTTTGAAAAACCTGCGGCTCTTCTTGGAAACAATATTTCTGATCTTTCGCAGATGACTGCAGGAATAATTGACAGCACTTTCTGCGAAGGACGCGTTCTTATTGATTTGCTTTCTGCTGTTCCGAAAGGATGGAATTCGGGCTCGCTCAAGGGCGCGCATCTTAAGGGAAACATGCGGGCAGACATAAGCTGGAAAAACGGCGTAATTGAAACTGCACGCTTGTACACAAAGAACGGCACCGAGTTTATGAAAGACATTACCGTCTGCTACTGTGGAAAAAAATACAATTCACAGCTCATGGACGGCGCGCTCGATATTCTAAACGTACTGCCCAGTACTCTAGCTGCGGTTTAAGATGACCCTTGTATAATTATTCCCCTTTATGATAAAATAGAAAAAATCTGCCATAAGGGGGACCAGAATGTTAAAAGGACGGCATCTTATAGAGCCCGGCGATCTGAGTATTAATGAAATCGAAGAAATTTGTTCACTTGCCGAACAGATTATTGTAGATCCTGTTTCTTTTCAAGACGTGTGTCGCGGGAAAATTCTTGCGACACTTTTTTTTGAGCCTAGCACCAGAACAAGGCTTTCTTTTGAGGCCGCAATGCTTCATCTTGGCGGGACAGTGGAAGGCTTTGCAGATGCAAGCTACACTTCTTCGTCAAAGGGCGAAACCCTTGCAGACACAATACGTGTTGTAAGTTCGTATGTTGACGTAATTGCAATGCGTTCTCCAAAAGAAGGAGCCGCACTTCTAGCTTCAAAATACAGCACAGTTCCTGTAATAAATGCAGGCGACGGCGGACACTATCACCCTACACAGACTCTTACCGACCTTCTTACAATCCGCGCGCTTCAAGGCGGCCTTGAAAACCACACAATCGGTTTCTGCGGTGACCTTAAGTTTGGACGCACAGTTCATTCGCTGGCAAAGGCAATGAGCCGCTACAGAAACAACAAGTTTGTATTCATAAGCCCGGAAGAACTTAAAGTTCCTGAATATATAACAGAAGACATTCTTAAACCTGCAGGAATAGAATACACAACAGCCGAACGCCTCGAAGACGTTATCGGCGATTTGGACATTCTTTACATGACGCGTGTTCAGAAAGAGAGGTTCTTTAACGAACAGGACTATATCCGCCTTAAGGACAGTTATATTCTTGACCGCGACAAAATGAAGCTTGCAAAACAGGACATGATTGTTCTGCATCCTCTTCCGCGTGTAAATGAAATTGCTCCTGAAGTAGACGATGACCCGCGCGCAGCTTACTTTAAGCAGGTAAAATACGGAATGTTTGCACGCATGGCTCTCATGGCAAAACTGACAGGATGTCTCTGATTCTACGGGGTATAATATGATTAACATTGCAGAAATAAAAAACGGACTTGTTATTGATCACATTCAGGCAGGAACAGGCTGGAAAGTTTTTAAGTGGCTGGGCCTCGACAAGGCAAACTTTTCTACTGCACTTATTATGAATGCGGCTTCAAAGAAAAGCGAACGCAAAGATATGATCAAAATAGACAACATAATCAACATAGATTACAGCGTACTCGGTTATATCGATGCAAATATTACTGTAAACGTCATTCAGGATTCAAAGATTGTGCGCAAAATAAAAATGTCACTTCCCGACAAGATTGAAGGCGTTATTGAATGCAAAAATCCGCGCTGCATTACAATGACAGAACATTATGTTCCGCAGGAATTCCACCTAGTAAACCGCGAAAAACAGGAATACAGATGCGTCTACTGCGATGCACTTTATAAATCTGGAACAATAGGAATGGTCGGAGAAGAATAATGCTTCTTATTTACAATGCGCGTCTGGTCGACAAAAATATTGATATAAAAAATTCGGCAGTTCTGATAGAAAAAAACAAAATTGCCGGTTTTCCTTCAAAGACAAATGTACAAATGCTTCTTAAAGATCCCAAAGTTTCGTCTTTTAACGCACGCGGTCTTACGCTCATGCCGTCTTTTATAGATATGCACGCGCACTTCAGAGACCCTGGACTTACGCAGAAAGAAGACATTGAAACAGGTTCAAAAGCAGCTGCAGCCGGAGGATATGGACTTCTTGTTCTTATGCCCAATACAAATCCAGTTATTTCTTCACAGGAAGCAGCACTTGCAAACGACAAAAAGGCCGCAGATTTTGGCTTTGCAGACGTAATCCAGAGTGTGAGCATAACAAAAGACTTCGACGGAAAAACCATTTCCCATCTCGAAGAACTGAATGCAAAATCGGTTCCGGTTATTACAGAAGATGGAAAAGAAGTTGCAGACTCAGACGTAATGTTCCGCGCAATGTGCACCGCGGCAAAAAAGAAGCTCATTGTTGCATGTCACTGCGAAGATCCTTCACTTGCTGCAGCCGCCCGTCCGTTAAGAAAAGAAGCGCTTGAAAATGCAGCCGCAGACAAGGGCCGTGCAGTAAAACTTCTTAAACAGGCAGACGAACTTCTGCAGCTGGCAGAAGACTGCGCTACGTTCAGAAACATGCGTCTTGCAGAACAGTCAGGCTGCCGCCTTCACTTGTGCCACGTAAGTACAGCAAAATGTATTGAAGCCGTACACCGCGCAAAAAAAGAAGGAATAAAAGTAACATGCGAAATCACGCCGCATCATCTTGGGCTTTCAGAAAACAAGACAAATATTTTTCATATCGTAAACCCGCCTTTAAGAAGTGAATCAGACAGAAAAGCACTGGTTAAAGCTCTTTTGGACGGAACCGCGGACGTAATTTCTACTGACCACGCGCCTCACACTCTTGAAGACAAGGCAGCAGGCAGTCCAGGATTCAGCGGGCTTGAAACTTCATTTGCAGTCTGCAACACGGTTCTTGTAAAACAAAACGGGATGAAACTTAAAAAACTGTCCGAACTTATGTCGGCAAAGCCTGCAGAAATTCTTGGAATAAAAGACAGGGGACTTCTGCAAGAAGGGTTCGACGCAAGTCTTGTTCTTGTAGATCCCGACAAACAGTGGACAGTCCGCGGTGAAGAATTTGCCAGCAAAGGAAAATATACTCCACTTGAAGGAAAAAAACTTACAGGAACAATCTCAGCCACTTTCCTTCACGGAAAAATAGTTTACCAGGAATAGAAATGGACTTTACCAACATTTTTGTAATTCTCTTTACCACAGGAACAGTTTTTGATTTTGTGCTGAATCAGTTTCTTGAATTTACCGATTATTCGTCGCGCAAAAAAAATGGTACAAAAGTTCCTGCAGAAATAAAAGGACTTATTGACGAAGCAACTCTTAAAAAAACATGCAGCTATGAAAATGCAAAATATTTCATGTGGATTCCGCGTGCAGCTCTCATGCTGATTTTGGACTTTGTTCTGGTATTCTGCGGTTTTTACGTTCAGCTGTTCAATTTTTTCTGGTCTGCAACGAACAATATTTATCTTACGGCAATTGCATTTGTGTTTCTTTCTTCCATTCCGTCTGATTTACTGGAACTCCCGTTTGAACTCGCTGATGAATTCAGCATAGAAAAAAAATTCGGATTCAGCAACATGAGCTTTAAAATGTGGATTTGTGACCGGATTAAATCGCTTGCCGTTAATCTGATTGTTTCGGTCCCGCTTTTGTGTGCTGCATGTGCACTTCTTTCCCATGCCGGCAGCTGGTGGTGGTTTCTTTTGGGAACAATTTTTGTTGTACTTTCGCTTGGTATGAGTTTTGTTTACCCCGTGTGGATTGCACCTTTGTTCAATAAGTTTACGCCCCTCGAAGACGCAGAACTCAAGCAAAGAATTGAAAAACTTTTTGAACAGAACGGATTCAGAACCAGCGGCGTTTTTATTATGGACGCATCAAAAAGAAGCAGACACAGCAACGCATATTTTACCGGCTTTGGAAAAACAAAGCGCATTGTTCTTTACGACACTCTCGTTGAACAACTTACAGCCCCGCAGATTGAAGCTGTTCTTGCACACGAACTGGGACACTACAAGCACAGGCACATTATAAAAAGAATGTGTGTTTCTATTCCGCTTGTATATGCCGTTTTGTTTGCAGCAAGCATTATTGTACGCAAAACTTGTCTTTACACAGGCTTTGGTTTTGAACCTGCAACCGACAGCAACGGCAACGTTGGCTCTTATATTCAGATTGTGGGATTTTTCCTGCTGAACCTGAGTCTGGGCGGATTTTCTAAACTGCAGTCGCTGGTGGCAAATACATTCAGCCGGCGCGATGAATTTGAAGCAGACGCATTTTCTGCAAAGATTTGTCACAGCGGCAGACCACTCGCAGAGGCTCTTGTTAAACTGAATAAGGAAAATCTTACGGAACTTACGCCGCCCAGAATTTACTGTATGTTCAATTACAGCCACCCGCCGCTTTTGGAAAGAATACGTGCAGTAGAAGCTGCAGAAGAAAAGGCAGAATCCAAAAACTGAAGTGTTCCAGGCAAATAAAAAGAGCCCAGATAATCACCGGCACCGCAACACGAAAGATACCGTTGCTTCCTTCCGGATCTGGCGGGGTTTTCTAACAGTTGCGTGCAGCGCATCTGGGCTCAACGGAAAGAGGGGGATTCGAACCCCCGGTACCTTTTGGGTACGCACCCCTTCCAAGGGTGTACCTTAAACCACTCGGACATCTTTCCAAAAAAATACAGGACTTTTTGAATTAAGAAATCCCTACAAAGAATCTAATGCTAAACAAGAAAACTAGTCAATGTACGGCAATTGTGCAAGAAGGAAAAAATGAGCGGAAAGAGGGGGATTCGAACCCCCGAAACCCTTAAAAGAGTTTAACGGTTTTCGAGACCGCCCGATTCGACCGCTCTCGCATCTTTCCAAACAATCGAAATTCAAAAACCTGTAAAACTTATCGAGACTAACACGATTCGAACGTGCGACCCTCACCTCCGCAGGGTGATGCTCTAATCCAGCTGAGCTATAGTCTCATAAAACAAGATTCTGCCGCTAAAGCAAGAAAGCCTTGTTCTAGTAGCGGAGGCGACAGGGGTTGAACCTGCCCGGCCCTTTAGGAACCGACGGTTTAGCAAACCGTTGTATTACCGCTCTACCACGCCTCCAAATTCCTAAATACTTTTGTTTTAGGTACGGAGCGAGAGGGATTCGAACCCCCGGTATCTTTCGACACGCCTGTTTTCAAGACAGGTACTTTCGACCACTCAGACATCGCTCCATGAATGTATTCAGATTATATAATAAAAGACAATAATATGTCAATAGAAGAAAAGCTTTGTATGTAGTTTTTTTTATTTTTTTTAAAATAATTGAGTTTAGAACGAGGCACCTGTTCATATAATGAATTCTTATATGTATTCGCCCTGTAAAATGGTTCCTACAAGATCACCCTGAACAGTCCAACGAGCGTAACATAAGGTGTTTTTTCAAGAAGTAAATCCTTGTATTCTGCAAGTCCAGCATAACCGGTATTTTCTTCGATTGCATAGTGCACATCATTTGTATAAAAAACCACAATTGTATTGTCTTTCTGACATCCGGCAAAAATCGAAGCCGGAATAAAAAATACAGTTACAATAAATTCACGAGCTTAACAAAAAGCTGTTTTTCTCTTTTTCATATTTCCTCCAAAAGAATTGCATCGCATAAAAACAGCATAATTTTACACCAAAAACAGCCACTTTTTATTTTCTTTTTACTTCTTTTAATAATTTAATTTTTCTTCTATAATGACAGCATTATGACAACAAAAAAAGATTCTTCTTTTTATAATTCAAATCCGTTAAAAATATTTTTTTCTTATTACAGGCCGCATTTAAAATATTTTGTACTTGATATGATTTGTGCCACGCTGATTGCGCTGATTGATATTTCTTTTCCTGTTGTAACAAAATATGCAATTGACTCGATTATTCCGAATCAGAACTTTAAATTCTTTGCAGTTTTCTGCCTGGCGATTTTTGCAACTTTTTTGCTAAGAAAATTATTCACCTGGTTTGTAAATTACTGGGGACATTATTTTGGAGTGCTTGTCGAAACTGATATGCGCCGTGATGTTTTTTCTCATCTTGAAGAACAGAGTTTTTCTTTTTATGACAAAAACAGAACAGGAAAACTAATGAGCCGCGCGACAACTGATCTTTTTGAAATTACAGAACTTGCGCACCACGGTCCTGAAGATTTTTTGATTTCAATTTTAACTTTAATCGGTTCATTCATTCTTCTTTTGCAAATAAGAATGGAACTTGCAGTTATAGTTTTTATTTTTGTTCCGCTTACAATTTTAGTTACAATTCTGTCGCGCAAAAAACTTTCTGAATCTTCCAAAAATGTAAAAGAAACAACTTCTGAAATTAACGCAAATCTTGAATCTAGCATTTCGGGCATTCGTGTTACAAAAGTTTTTACAAATGAAGAATACGAAAAAAAGCGTTTTGAAAATGAAAACAAAAATTTTCTGAATGCAAAAAAAATATTTTATAAAAATATGTCAAACTTTCATTCCAATGTAGAATTTTTTATGAATCTTTTGAGCCTTTTGGTTTTGGTTCTTGGCGGCTTTTTTATTATGAATGGGAAAATGCTTATTTCTGATCTGGTGGCTGCAAATCTTTTTATTCAGGCTTTTTCTTCTCCGATAAGGCGGCTTACTTTTTTTGTTGAACAGTTTACAACCGGAATGGCAGGCTTTAAACGCTTTCTTGAAATTATGAAAGTTGACACTTCAATTAAAGAATCACAAGGTGCAAAAGAAATTTCTTTTTCGCGCGGAAACATTAAATTTGAAAATGTAAGTTTTTCGTATACAGACGGAATTGAAGTTTTAAAAAATATAAATCTTGATATTCATTCGGGACAGAAGTTTGCGCTCGTGGGACTTTCTGGTGGCGGAAAATCTACAATCTGTAATCTGCTTCCGCGTTTTTATGATATTACTGAAGGAAAAATTCTGCTCGACGGAATTGATACAAAACTCATTACACTTAAATCTTTGCGTAAACAAATAGGCGTTGTCCAGCAGGATGTATTTTTATTTGCAGGAACAATCAAAGAAAATATCTCTTACGGAAAAATCGGAGCAACTGATGAAGAAATAATTGCAGCAGCAAAAAAAGCAGAAATTCACGAAGACATTCTGCAAATGCCAAACGGATATGATACAGTTGTCGGCGAGCGCGGAATAAAACTTTCTGGCGGACAGAAGCAGCGTGTTTCGATTGCAAGATGTTTTTTGAAAAATCCGCCAATTTTAATTCTGGACGAAGCAACAAGCGCACTTGATACAGCAACAGAAATCAAAATCCAGCATTCATTCGATGAACTTTCAAAAGGAAGAACAACTTTGATTATTGCACACAGGCTTTCTACAATTCAAAACGCAGACTGCATAGCCGTTGTAGGCGAAAAAGAAATTCTAGAAACAGGAACACACGCAGAATTACTTGCAAAAAACGGCGCCTATGCAAAACTTTATGCTCCGTTATAAGATGAAGTTGTTCCGTGCGGGATTTGTCTGTTTTGAAAGAAGACTGTCGTCAAATCCTGCAATAAAAATATCTTTTTATTCTTCCTCAAATGTCTTATAATTTTCGACCTGATCCATTACCTGGTTAAAAACTTCCTGTGAATAAATTGGTGGATATCCGTTATCAAACAAACAAAACTTAATATCGGATTTAAGTTGATTACGAACATTAATGTTATTCAACCAGTCTGTAAAACTGGATTTAAGATCAATAAGTTCCTTTATCTTTTTTGCAAGTTTCTGGATTTTTTTGTTTATCATTATGCCTGCATCAGCATCAAAAACATCTTCACCGTATTCAAAGTCCTTTTCATCACGCATTTTTATCAAAATATCGTAGAATGCCATTTCTTCAAATGTAAGCCCAAGTTTTCTAAAACGCTCTTTATCTTCGTTCAATTCTTTAAGAATGTTTTCTGCCTGGATTGTTGCATTTTTTATAATCTGATCTGCAGTAATATCCTGTGTATCACCAGCTTCTTTGGCTGACAACTGTTTTCTTCTGTCATGATATAGGGCAATTGTTTCATCCAGCATTTCTTTGTATTTTTTTGCTGAAGCTTTATTTACTTTTCCGTATTCAGTAATCTTCTTGCTAAGAAGTTTCATAAGAACTTCAAGGCGAGTGGCCGGCATTTTTATATCAGCCAACCGATCAAGAAATTCTGGACCAAGGATATCTATCTGATCTCCTTCCTGAAGAATACTTTCAACATTACTGTACTTAAGAGCTTCTTCAACCATCGTAGAAACATACTTATTCATTGAATCTGTGTCCAAATCAGTTGATCCACTCATTTTTCGGACAAATCCCGCAATTGCCATAAAACTTTGGGCTAAAGCAGATTCTTCGTCTGAAAGTTCTCCTGATGGCTGACAGATATCATATGCTGCTCTAAGACGTTTTACAGTATTCAAGAAATATGTTTTAAAAGAAACTTTTTTGGCAGCTTTTGTTCCTTTATTTTCAAGATTTAATTCTTCTGTCGATTTATAAACATATTCTGCAGCAAGGTTCAAAAGTTTATAACGCTGAATATCTGTTGTATGCGGATCAATGAATGGTTCTAAGTCAAATTCCCTGAAAAGTAATTTTACAATTTCTAAATATTCACGGAAGATTTCTGTTGCCTGTTCGATATCATCTCCAGAAGGCCCACCACCTCCGCTTCCACCACCATAAACTTTCATAGCTTCAAGCATATTGTCGCGGATACCAATATAGTCAATGATAAGACCAAAATTTTTGCCAGGATATTTTCTGTTTACTCGGCTGATAGTCTGAATAAGACCATGTTTTTGAAGAGGCTTGTCATTATACATATAAGTCAAAGTATCTACACTAAAACCAGTAATCCACATATCAACAACGATAACAAGACGAAGATTTGACTCTGGTTGTTTAAAAGCTGCGTCCAGTTTATCGCTGCGTTCATCGTTCTTTACGCCACCAAGATAGTTGTACATATCTTCTTTGTCATTGGACCCAACACTGGCAACCATGGCGATACACGGCATTTCTTCAAGTTCAGAAAAGACTTCTGGTTTTACAGTCATTCCGTCCGGGTGTTTTTTTTCAACAAACCATTCGGGATACTTTTCTTTGAACTGACACAAAAGATCATAGGCAATTTTCCTGTTTGCACAAACAATCATTGCTTTCTGAACACGTTCCGGATCTTTTTCACATCGGCTGGTAAAGTCATCATGAATATCAATAGCAAGTTTTGAAAGTCTCCCCTTTTCTCCAAGAATAACTTCCATGGAACTCATAGCTTCTTTACTTGCCTTTATGTCTTCGGCAGTAGCACCATCATCTGCACATTTTTTGTAATAAGCTTCAATCTGAGCAACTGTTTTTGGATCTGCCAGAACTTTTGCAATTCGAGGATGATATTTAATTGGAACTGTAAGTCCGTCGGCTACAGCCTGATCCATTGTATAGCGGTCAATTTCTTCACCAAAAGTCTGATAAGTTTCATCAATCGGAGTTCCTGTAAAACCAACAAAAGTTGCATTTGGAAGTGCTTCTCTCAAAACTTTTGCATACGGTTTTGAAATCAACGCTTTCATGTTCTGGTCAGCATCTTTTGTAAACTTAATCTGTTTTGCATTTTCAAGCTGAGTACGATGAGCTTCATCACTAAAACAGATAATGTTGCTGCGTGTATTTATTTCGCCAATCGGGTCATCTTTCCTGTCACAAAACTTCTGGATTGTAGTGATGTAGAATCCACCAGATTCTCGGGTTTTTAATTCATTGCGAAGTTCTTTGCGAGTCTTTACAACTTTTACTTCACCAAGACTCAAAAACTCTTTTGATTTTCCAAATAATTTGATTCCCTGTTTTTGAAGATCATCACGGTCAACTATCATTAAAATTGTTGGAGAACCAAGTTCTTTCTGACATCTGAGAGAAAGCTGACGGGCAAGAAAAGCCATTGTGTAAGTTTTTCCACAACCGGTAGCACCAAAATATGTACCACCTTTTCCAGTATGTTCAACTACAGATTTTTTTATACTTTCTCGTAAAAGTCTTGTTGCAAAAAATTGCGGATAACGGCATACAATTTCAACTTCATTTGAATCAAAAATCTTATCCTGGAAGTATACATAATCTCTGAAAATTTCAAGGAACCGATCCGGAGCATAAACACCATAAACCAAGCATTCAAATTCATCTAAAGAAGAATCTGCAATCGACTCATTGTCATTAATTCGGCGCCATGTATAAAAATGCTCATACGGAGTTTTTACAGTTCCAAGTCTTGTTTTCACTCCGTCACTAATGCATGCAAGAGGACAATAATGCAAAAGATGAGGAATATCACGCCAGTAGCGGACTGTAATCTGTTCAAAAGCATCGTGAATTGTAGCTTTGTCGTCTGCAGGATTTTTTAGTTCAATAATACAAAGTGGAAAACCATTAACATAAAGCAAAATATCTGGACGGCGATTTTTCTTTTCGTTATTATTTACATATTCAACCGTGAACTGATTAACAACTTTGAAAATATTTTTTTCTGGTTTTTCAAAATCAATAAAGTTGATAGTCCTGGCAATTCCATCTAAAGGAGTGTACTGCATTCCGTCAACAAAAAAGTTATAGGCTTTGTGCAAAGTTTCAAACTGAGACTGACCGCCGATAAGCCGCATAGAGTCAGTTATCTGATTTATATCGTCTTCTGCTAAATCGGGATTTGTGTTTTTGAGGAATGATTTTAAATCATCAAGAATAAGTGTTTCATCCAGTTTTGAACGGGCAACATCATCCCCAGCCTGGTAAGTCCAACCTGCATCTTCTAGATACTGAATGAAGATATTTTCAAAATCATATTCACAAAATCTTCCATTGTACTGTTTTAACTTTGGCATAAATCTCTTCCTTAATTTGAATGTGCTGCTTTCTGCACTAATGCCGGACACAAGTTTTTTATCTTTTCACGAGCTGTAGTTGAAATGCGTTTACATTCTTCGTAGCAGTTATAGAGGTCTACGATTTTTTGCTGAATTTCGAGCGGTGGAAGTGGAATCTGAATTTCGTGGAATCTATCAAAATCAAGATTTGAACGGACACTTGAATCACTTAAAAACCAACCCAAACGATCCATTTCGGAGCGTTTAAAATTCATCATTATGAATTCCGGAAGAATATTTGTATCAGTTACAGAATAAGTTGTGTAAGCTGGAGAAACCAAACCGTCTACTGAGACGTTATACAATCCAAAACGAATACAAATATCACGACCTGTCTGCATTCCTGAAAATACAAACTTTCCCTTCGTGATGACTTTGTATTTTGATTTATCAAGTCCATCTGTTGTTGCAACCGAAGGCATAAAAACTTTATCTTTATTGATTCCAAGAAATTCTAAATCACGATTATCAAAGTTGATTTTCTCATCAATCTCAATCATATCTCCCAGTCTCTTCATCGGATACTTTTTCTTGCAATCCACAATAAATGCCTGGCAGCTTTCTTCCAGAGGTTCTAAAAGTTTTTCGTTTTCTTCTGCGAGTTCTTTGAGTCCGTTATAAACCGCCACAAGTTGTTTTTGTGTTTCAATTGACGGAAGCGGGATTTGAACTCGGCACATTTCCGACCAGTCAAAAGTTTCACGAGCACTTCCCCAGGAATTAAAACGTGAATATCTGTCAAATTCAGTTCTGCTTAAAAGTAAATACAAATACTCTGGTAAAAGTATGTTTTCATCTTTTGAACGAAAAATAATGTATGACGAGGAAAGAATAAATGTTGAATCAGTATCATTCATAGCAAGAGAAATCTTTCCACCATTTCTTGAAGTAACAGTTACATAACAAAACTCTTTCGGTTTCATTACTTTATATGGATTTAATGAAACACCATTCATATCAGCTTTTGTGAAAATTAATTTTTTTTCGATACTAATTCCACGAACATCATCAATTCCGTATTTACCTTCGCTATTACGCTCATCACAAAGTTCTATCAATTCCCCAAGTCTGACCATTGGTGCATGTTCTAATTTATTTTCATTCATCATAAAGTCTCTCTGTTTAGAACTTCCCATTGACCGTATGTTTTTCCACCGGTTCTCTTGATAAGTCCAGCTTCTTTTAGTTTTGAAATATGGTCTTTAACTGTTCGTTCGCTTTGCTTTGTTGTTTCTGAAAGTTGCTTTACCGTTGCTGTCGGATTTCGTTTTATTGATTCAAAAGTTGTAAGTGCAATCTTTGGGCAGTCTTTGGGCAGTCTTTGGGCAGTATTCCCATTATTTTCTTCTATATAGCGTTCTGTCGGATTTATAGTCGGATTTATAGTCGGATTTATAGTCGGATTTTCTGCACTTTCACTTGTCCGAACATTATTCTGTGCATCCCACGAGAAATCATCATTAAGAGGTACTGTTATTCTAAAAATATCCCCTTCCATAAATTCAGGATCAGCACCGGAATATTTGTAAGAATAATTAAATAGTTTTCTCACACCAGAACCAAGCTTATCGGAATACCCGATATTTCTAAAAAATGAAGCAATCAACGGATTTTTTGCATAAGGCTCTAAATTTTCCGGTGTAATAAGCCCATCTTTTCTTGCACGGTTGGCATTTTCTACATACATTCTGTCTTTTTCGATTACGAATTTTGCCTGATATGCACTTACAAATTCTCTGTGCATCAAAGTATTCACAATCATTTCTCGGGCAATAATATTTCTTAACGAAAGTCTTACTTTTCCATCTTCAAGATAAAATTTATCAGAAAGATGTTTCACTGCAAATTCGAAAAGACGGTCATAACTTTCAATCAAATTCGTCTCAACAATCAGTCTGTCGTCATAGCGGTCAACATTCACTTTTCTGAGTAAAGCATCCGTAGAATAAGCTGGTGCCACATCACGAATAACGTCATCTTTTCCAAGAAGCATAACCGCGGCAAGATTAAATCCTTTTTCGCCCGTAACCCTATCTTCTGTATACAGCCCGGCACTTTTAAGAAGTTCCGCATCGGTCATCTTTTCCCACGGATGAACTCCAGAAGAATTATTTTTCGCCATAGTCCTTACAAGAGGAAGTAAATCCAATCGTAAGTCATCAAAATGAACATAAGGATAAACTTTTCGCTCTGTAAATATTTCCTGTTTGCGAATATACATTTGGGCAATATCTGTCGTTGATGTAACTTTTACATCAGAATCATTTACACGATTGTAAATAACTTTCTTAAAACTTATTACTTCACCAGAAACAGGCACATGAATATGAATTAATGTCTTCTTTTCGTAAGTTATAATTTCCGGGTCAAGGGTTAAAGTTGGCGAAAAAAGATTCGGATTTGCCAAAACTGTAATGATATTTTTTACCATCGACGACGCAGCTTTTTCTGGAACACCGTTTACAGTTCCGTCATCCAGAATACCAAGATAAATATCTCCCCCAAACCTATTTGAAAACGAGCAGACAGTTTCATAAACATCTTGCTCAATATTTCCACCACAGCGTTTAAATTCTACAGAAACAGTTTCTCCAATCTGTCTTATTCTATCCAGACTTTCTTTCTTACTTGCATTCATATCCAAGTCCTTCAAATGCAGCTTTGATTTTACTTGTATTGTTTTCATGAGCCTTCAAAAGTTCACTTACCGTTTTGCTTGTTTCTTTGAGGGTTGCATCGTAATCAATGTTACTGTCACGGTCTACAAATTCAATGTAACGACTTGGAACAAGTGAGTAATTGTTTGCTTTAAGAGTTTCAAGTCCAACACTTTTGTAAAGTTCAGGCTGTGCGTAATTTAAGCCGTCAGTTCCAACTTCCTGCCATTTGTGGTAGATTTCTGCAGCTTTTGAAATTTGTTCACTTGTAAGAGCATACTTTTTTTTCTGCATGTTTTTTACACCGTTATTCCATTCATCACCTGTCCAACTGCGTAAATCCATAAAAAGAATTTCATTCTTGCGATTACGGAGAATTCTGTCCTGGTATTTTCCACCCTCTTTGTTTTCGTTCAGAATCCAAAAAGAAACACTTATATCAGTTGTAATGAACAGTTCTCTTGGAAGAATAATGATTGCTTCAACTTTATCGTTTTCAATAAGCTTTTGGCGGATAACCGGAGCTGTTCCATCTGCATCACCCAAAGCACCGTTTGCAAGTAAAAAACCGGCAACACCCTTCTTTGGCTTAAGATGACTTAACATATGAAGAACCCATGCATAGTTTGCATTGCTTTCTGGAGGAAGAGCATAACTGGCCCAACGGCTGTCATTTGTTTTCATTGTATCTGCATCAAACCAGTTTTTAAGATTGAACGGCGGATTTGCCATAATGTAGTCAAATGAAATTCCCTTATGAAGATCCAGACGAAAAGTATTTTCCGCTTCTTCGCCAAGGTTGTGGCTGATACCACGCAAAGCAAGATTCATTTTTGCAAGACGATAAGTTGCAGGTTCTTTTTCCTGTCCGTAAACATTGATACGGCTGATGTCGCCTTTTTTTGCTTCAATAAGTGCTGCAGACTGAACAAACATACCGCCGGAACCACAGCAAGGATCGTATAAAGTTCCGTCAAACGGCTGAATAAAACTTGCAATAAGTTCTACAACGTCATGAGGAGTATAGAATTCTCCGTCTTCTTTTGTAGCATTTACGGCAAATTCTTTAAGAAAGTATTCATAAACATAACCGATAAGATCACGCTGAGTTCCAAACTGTTTGTGAGTAATTTTTGTTACTTCATCAATAATCTGCTTTATGTCGTTTGGAGCAAGATTTCTTGCAGTAAAAGTTCCTTCAACAAAACAACCTTTAAGTTGTTCACTTGAATTGGAAAGACTTCGAAGAGCCGTATCAAGAGCAACGTTCAAACCGCTGGCAGAAGTATTGATAATTGTGCTCCAGCGAGATTCTTCAGGAAGATAGAAAGTTCCATCTGTAAAAGTCGGATCATCAATAAAAGCAGCTTTTACATTCGGATCATTAATATCCATACCACGAGCAATAAGATCCTTCTTAAGATTTTCAATTCCGTCATCAAACTTTTCTCCGATAAAGCGAAGAAAAATAAGAGTGAGCATCATATCGCGCTTTTCAAAGAATGAACCAGAGTTTTTTGCATTACGAAGAATATCACGACATTTAAAAAGAATGTCATCTATATTAAGTGGTTTTTCTGTTTTAGTTTTTGCCATTTTTTATAAATCTCCAACGATATGTTTTAAAACATTAATATGCCATTAAATCCATTATATCACAAATTTGAAACTTATTTAATAATGATAATTGACTTAATCGGAACTTGGGCAATCGGTGTTCCTGTCGGACTTTTAACAGCATTTGTTTTTAAACTTTCTGTTGTGCCTGTCTGCAGGGCACCTGCAATTCATGAATATAGCGTTATATCTTCTTACAGAACAAAAAATTATCGTTTTATTAATTCTGAATTAAGTCAAATAGATATATAATTTTCTCATGAAACACTCAGTATGGGAAAATTTATTTACAGCTCTTATACTAAACACAATAATTACTTCTGCATCATTTGCACAGAACACAAAAACCGTAGAAGAACTTCTTTCCGGTTACCTGCGCACAAATCTCACACTGCTCAAGTTGTCTTCGGAAGTTCAGAATCAGGAGCTGGAAAATAAATCTTCTCTAATAGAAAACGGAATCGCTGTCTCCCTTTCTACAGGAAGCGTGACTATTTCTACGGCGAATTCTTCGGGCACAGACAACAACGGTTACGGAACAATAATTTTTTCTTCAAAACCACAGGCCACTCTTACAGTACCGCAAGCCTCAAACTTTAATCTTTCATTTTCGTCATCAATTGAATTCCGCAACAACGAAATGAATGCAGATTCAACAGAGATTTTACTTGAAGCAGATATATTTTCAGGCGCAAGGCTTGAAAGAAAAATAAAACTCATGGAATCTGAGCGCAAGGTACTCGAAGCAAAACGCGACCTTCAAAATGGATTCCTTACTGCCGAAAAAGACTTTTACGAAGAACTGCGCAGTCTTTACAAAACAAAAGCCGACATCGTAACGGCGCAAAAAGATTTATATGAAGATACAATTGAATTTGAAAAAATAAAAGCTCAGGGATACAGTTCGGGTTCATCAAAATACAGGCTTGCAAAACTGGAACTTCTTTCTGATGAACACAAAATAGAATCTTACCGCCACGAACTTGAACACAATACAAGAATCTTTGCTTTAAAATGCGGCCTTTCAATAACATATGCAGCAGATTTTCTTCCAAAAGAAATTCCTGAAGTACAGCCGGTGAAAGCAGGAGCCTTTGACAAAAATACATTTACAGAAACAGAAACCGCCCTCTGGAATCTGAACATAAACAGTTTAAAGCGCAAAGCAGATCAAAGTCTTACGTTAAAAGCCGGCGCAGGTTACACTTTTGCAAATGATATTACAGATACAAAATCAGACACAATCGATGCAACGGCTGCACTCACACTGAACGAAACGGCACTCACTCTTGGCGCAGGAATTTATTTTCCAACAGACGATGCGGCAAATCCATCATACAAATTTTCACTTGGTCTTAACCCGAATAAATTCCGCACAAAAAAAATTACAGACCGGCAAAAAGTAATTTCCGAAGACCAGGAAAAAATAGCCGTTGAATCTGCACGAAACAATTACATTACATCAATTATTTCACAGAACAGCGAACTTGAAGACATACTTTGGAGCCGGCAAAAAAATTCAGAAACATACAAACTTTATTCAGACCTCGAAGCCGATACAAAAAGTCATTTTGAGCAGGGAATAATTTCTGAAAGTGAATATAAAACTGCAGAAGTAAACAAAGAAAATTACCGCATCCAGTGTCTTTTGGATCAAATTGATCTGATAATTTACAACAATAATACAAAATTAAAATTTACGCGCGACGAAGAAATTATCGGAGGGAATATAAAATGAAATCAAAAAAAATACCGGTCATAATTATTTGTTCAGCAATACTTATTGGAGCAACAGTTTCAATCACAGCAATAAAAAACAAATTGTCGCCATCGCAAACTTCGCAGACAACATACATTGTAAAAAAAGAAATTTACAAAAACGAAATAAGTGTTTCGGGAACAATTTCTGCAGCACAGGAACAAACGCTGCAGGCTCTCTCTGACGGAACAGTCGTCGCGGTTTTTGTAAAACAGGGTGACAAAGTAAAAAAGGGCGACACAATAATTCAACTCGATGACACAACACAGCAGTATAATCTTGCAAAACATGACTACGAAATGGAAACAACGCGCATAAGCGGTTCAAGAAAAGAACTTGCCCTTAAAGAGACAGAACGTCTTTCTCTTTTACAAAAAATTTCCGAGCGCAAAGTTCTTGCGACTTTCGACGGAATCATTGCAGACATTGATGTTTCAGTAGGTGACTCTCTCGAAGCAAAAGATTCTGTCGGAACTCTGGTTGATGCCAGCTATCTTATTGCAGATGTAGAAATTCCTGAAACAGATGTTGCAAAATTAAAAACGCAGCAGTCCGTGGAATTCACTTTTCCTTCCTACGACGGAACAGTTAACGGTTATGTAGTAGGATGGCCTGCAATAGGTGAAATTACCGACAGGGGCGCAACAATTGTAAAAGCGCGTTTAAGAATCGACGAATATCCTGCAGAAGTTCTTCCGAATTTTTCTTTCAGCGGAAAAATCAAAATCAGTCCCGATCAGGAATTTTTAATTATAGAAAGAAATGCAGTCGGCCGTGACAAAAACGGAGCCTACGCAATTCTTGACGGAACAAATGAAAAAATTAAAATCACTGTGGAACCTTACGGAAAAGAATATGTAAAAATTACCAGCGCCAATTTAACAGAAGGACAAATTCTTTCTGAACAGACGGCTCCCAAAGTTTCAGGAACAAACAGACGTGATGGTCCTCCACCAGGAGGCAGATAATGGCCGCTGTGATTATAGAAATGCAGAATGTACGCCGCGAATATTCTGTAGGTGATACAAAAATCTATGCATTAAGGGATGTCTCTTTTCAAATTAAACAGGGAGAATTTGTTTCAATAATGGGACCGTCCGGTTCAGGAAAATCTACATGCATGAACATGATAGGATGCCTTGACAAGCCGTCTTCGGGCACTGTAAAAATTGACGGGAAAGAAACTGCTCTAATGAATGAGAATGAACTTGCAGTACTGCGCAATAAAACCGTAGGCTTCGTGTTCCAGCAATATTTTCTTTTACCGTCAATGAGCGTCCTTGAAAATGTAATGCTTCCGTTAAGATACGCCGGTATACCGCGCGCACAGAGAATGCAGACAGCCACCGAAGCATTGAAGAAAGTAGGACTTGAAAACAGAATGAACCACAGACCGCACGAACTTTCCGGTGGTCAGAAACAGCGGGTTGCCATCGCGCGCGCAACAGTAACGTGTCCCAAAATAATACTTGCCGACGAACCAACAGGAGCACTGGACAGTGAAACCGGGCGTTCCGTAATGCACATGTTCCGCGAAATAAATGAAACTGGAACAACAGTTGTTATAGTAACACACGATCCAGGAATAGGGAAAAGTGCCGACCGCTGCATAAAAATTTTAGACGGACTTATTCAAAATGATTGAAGATTTTTTAAACGCAATTTCAAATTTCCGCAGAAACAAAACCCGCACTTTTTTATCACTGCTTGGAATAATTATAGGCGTTGCGTCGGTAATTGTAATCATGAGTATGGGACAAAGTTCCTCGCAGGAAATTGAAGGCACATTCGGTTCTTCAGGACTGGACATGGTAAGTATAACCAAAGGGTTTTTCAGAAGAAACCGGAGTGCAGTTACAATTAATTTTGACGAAGAATTCCGTGAAGAACTTTTTGGTGAAATTGAAGGAATAAAAAAAATCTGGTACGAAAACAATTTGTCTGCAACAGTTTCCTACGACCAGACAAGTGCTTCGGCATCATGCACAGCCGTAGAAACAGGATACATGCAGACTTTCGGAATGCAGCTGGAATACGGTGACTATTTTTCTGTAACCGACGATGTAATGGGACAGCAGAAAATAATTTTGGGAAGTGACATTGCATCCACACTTTTTCCAAACGGAGATGCTTTGGGAAAATACGTACTCGTTGTAACAAACAAAGTGCGGTTCAGTTTTGAAGTAACAGGCGTTTTAAAGGAACAGAATTCTGGAATGGAAAATACAACTTCGTCCTGCTACATTCCGCGCGGCTTTTACGAAAAAAAAATCTCGCCCAATCCAAAAGCGTCCACCGTCATGGTTCAGGCTATATCAAAGTCACGAACAACAAAACTTCTTGAAGAGATAGAAACTTACTGTACAAAAAAAACCGGCACTGAAGGTTCTGTAAATGTAATGTCAATGCAGGCAATGATTGAACAAATTCAGACAATTCAAAAATCAATAAGTGTAATGCTTTCTGCAATAGCCGCAATTTCTCTTCTCGTCGGCGGAATAGGAATCATGAACATAATGATTGTAACAGTAACAGAGCGCCGTCAGGAAATAGGGATCCGTAAAGCACTCGGAGCAAAACCTTCAATAATAAGACGCCAGTTTTTAATAGAGTCAGCAAGCATTTCCCTTCTTGGCGGAATCATCGGAATTATTTTTGGAATAATCGTAAGTTTTGTAATAGAATATGTTCGCTCGCAAAGTTTTATAATCAGCTTAGAGTCCTGCATCGTTGCATTCGTATTTTCTGTTTTTGTAGGAATTTTCTTTGGATTAAGCCCTGCATCAAAAGCAGCAAAACTCGATCCTGTTGTCGCACTTTCAGGAGAATAAGTTAAACTTTTGTTTAAGTAATTTATCTTATAATCACAACAAAAGAATTTTCGTTTCCAATAAACTGCGCGCGGCTGAAGTCTGCATAAAATTCTGCACTTGAAAAACCGGCCTCTTCTGCAAAGTTTTCAATTTCGTCGGGAAGCAGAGGATAAATTGGCACACTTTTATAAACCGGCAGAAGATGTCCGTTACCCGTTTCTACATTTGCGTTAAGATTGCGTTCGCCGCTCTTTTCTTCTACAGGAGAAACTGTTGACAATAATCTTGAACGTACACTTTCCCTTACCGGAAAATAAGCCTGTGTATTTTTTGGAAAAAGTTCAAAGTTAACGAGTTCAAGCACAAGACTTCCGCCGGGAGCAAGAAGTTCGTGGCAGTCATAAAAAAATTTGCGCATAAGCGTTCTGTCATGAACAAACATAATCTTGTCATTAAGAACAGAAATTACATCATAGAATTTTTTTCCAAGAAAGCGCGCCATGTCAATGTAAGACATCTGAAAAAATCTTATGGACATAAGCTGATTGCGCCGTCTTAAATTTGCTGAACGAAGAATTTCGGCAGAAGGATCAATTCCTGTAACATCGTTTCCTTCTTTCGCGAGCATATGGTCAAAAAATCCTGTTCCGCAACCGACGTTAAGAATTTTTGCCGGGCGTGAATAATTTGTCAATAATTCTGAAAAAAACTGTTTTTGTTCATGAGTGACGGAGAACAGTTCGTCATAATATTCCACAAGATTTTTCGCAAATTCCATAATACTTTCTATTATAAATCACTTTGGCGAATTTGCAAATTTTTTTTCTTCAAATTGAATTTTGCACGATTTCTTGATATAGTTAACGCGAGGCAAATATGAAAGAAACGATTCACAGCGTTAAACCGAGCACACAGTACAAAAGAGAACACAAGGCAGACTACGGTCACGAACGTATTGAAATTTTATACGAAGACGCTGACATAATTATTATAAACAAACCAAGCGGAATGCTGTCTGTTCCCTACCCAGGCAGCAAAGCCAGAACAGCAATAGAAGTTATAGAAAAGATAATGCGCTCAAAGGGAACTTTGACTGCACATCACAAACCGTTCGTTGTACACCGTCTTGACCGTGACACAAGCGGAGTTATGATGTTTGCACTCAACGAAGCCGCGCAGAAAAAAATTACCGCAACCTGGCACACAATGGTTACAGAACGTCTGTATCGTGCCGTTGCAGAAAATCCGCATGATGAAAAAAAATATCTTCCGGACTTTGGAACAATAAACGACCCGCTCGCAAAAAATGCACATCACATGGGATATGTTCCACACGACGCAAAAGACAAGTCACCTACCGTAGCAGCTCGCACACATTACCGCATTGTTACCCGCGGAACAACCCACACACTTTTTGAACTGTCACTTGATACAGGAAAGAAAAACCAGATTCGCGCGCATCTTTCGTCAAGAAATTATCCTCTTGCAGGAGACGAAAACTACCGTGCGCAGACAGATCCTTTTCACAGACTGGCACTTCACGCAAGAACGCTCGCTTTTAAGCACCCTGTTACAGAACAGAAAATGAAGTTTGAAGTCCCCGAGCCCGAGGAATGGAAGACTTATGTAGAAAAGGGCGACCCGCATCCGCAGACACCAATCTGGCTCGAAAAGCGAGCAAAATCAGCGATCCCAAGACAAAGTTCTTATTCATCAGGTCCACGATCTTCTGCATCTAAAAAAGATCTGCGCCACATGGACTTTATCTCGCGCGGAAAAGCTCTTAGAAAAAAATATTAAAAAAAATGAACGCCTTTATTCAAGACGTTCATGCAGTATGCCTTAATTCCCTATCTTCCAGCGGTTGCCTTCGCGTACAAAGCGGTTGGCGTTTACTTCCAGAAGGCGGCCGTCTTCACCGGACATTTTTACCATTGAAGTAATAGGGTTTACTTCGGTTACCCTGAAATTTGTTCCGTCATAAAAAAGTCTTATTCCTTCGTTGGGCAGTTTTTTGCGTGCTTCTGCATACCAGTCATATTCATAACTCAGGCAGCAAAGCAGGCGCCCGCACTGGCCGCTTATCTTCATGGAATTCAAGCTTAAATTCTGTTCCTTCGCCATACGTATGCTTACAGGACGAAGTTTGTCACTTATTGCATGACAGCAGTAAGGTCTTCCGCAGACACCAAGTCCACCGGTAATGCGGCTTTCATCACGCACGCCAATCTGCCTTAATTCAATCCTCATCTTAAAGACAGAAACCAAATCCTTTACAAGCTCGCGAAAGTCTACACGGTTGTCGCTTGAAAAAAAGAAAAGAGCCTTTTGTTCACCGACAAGAAAATGTACGGCAACAAGCTTCATATCAAGATGGTGGTAGGCAACTTTTTCCCTGAATGTGTTGAACGCGAGCTTTTCACGTTCCTTAAGTTCGGCAGCGTGCTCCAAATCATGTTGGTCGGCCACACGCACAATCTGAACAACATCAGACGGCTTGATTCCTACAGGACAGTTTGCCCTGCCAAGATTGACTGCAAGATCACTTCCGTAACGTGTAGGAACAATAACACGCTCCCCTGCTTTTACAGAAAGTCCTTCAGGAGCCGTTGCATAAACTCCCTCGCAGGAATAGTCCAGTTTAAGGCGGTACAAATCTTTTGGAAAGACAAAATTTTCAGAACCACGGTCGTCAGAAGTATATCCATCTTCCAAAGAAGACAAATCTTCTGTATCATCATATATATCCTGTTCAAAAATATCAGACATTTTATTCAAGCTCCATTTATATTTGCAGTATCGATTTGTATTTTATCAATTAACAGGCCATAAGGTCTACCAACATTCCCTGAATCTCGTCAATTTTGGCAAGCATGTGAAGCGTATCCCTGTGAGAAGAAAGCATCCACTTTGCAAGATCGTCAAGTTTCTGGTTAATAACAAAAACCTGTGTCTGCGGATTAAGAGGTTTGCCTTTTTTTGTAAAACCGGGGCGCTGACGTTTTTTGACTTCATAATTGTTTTTTGCAAGATAGCGCAAAAAGCGTGAAACTTTTTTTCTGTATTCGGCAAAGTTTTCGGGCAACTGGCTTTCCCTGAGTTTATCACCTGCCATATCCGCTTCGTCCTTTAAAAAAACAACCGCTTCTTCAATTTCCATCGTGGCAATTTCTGCAGGGAACCCATCCTGAACAAGTTCGTATTCTGCACGTGACTGTTCCAGAGCTGAAGCAAATTTCTTTTTTGAAGCTTTTGCGGTTTTCTGCGAATCAGAACTTTTGTTTGACTTTACGGCCGACTGTCCGGCAAGTTGCGCTGCATTAAAGTAAAGGCTCTGGCCAAGGCCGTCAATTTCCATCAGTCAACCTTTATTGCTTTTTGTGAAATAGACTTTATGTTTTCCCATTCAGCAGAAGCGCTTTCATATTCAGTTTCGTCATACAAAGAAATGCAGTGTCCGTGAACAATTACGTTTTCATCAGCCTGGAACCGTCTGGTCTGTATGTCGCCTATAACAATGCTCGAAGAAAGAAGATGAACCTGTTCGGGAGCAACGACATTGCCTTTGATAATACCGCCGACTGTTATGGAACGCGCCGTGATGTTTCCAGCAATGCGGGCATTTTCACCGACAAGCACGTTTCCTGTCGTTTCAAGATTGCCTTCAAGATCGCCGTCAATGCGCATAAAACCATTTATCTTAATGTCTCCGCGAATAGAAGACCCATTGCCGATTATGCTGTTAATGGAAATGTCGTCGTTAAAAACTGCCATGGATTACTTTACGTTAATGTATTTTGCGGGATCAACAACGTCTGAACCGATATGAACTTCGTAGTGAAGGTGCGGACCTGTTGTAATACCGGTGTTTCCGATTGTTCCGATTACCTGACGCTGCGAAACAGTCTGTCCCTTGCGTACACGTACAGTTGCCATATGTGCATAGCGTGTATAAATACCGTGCTTATGCTTTATGATAACGTAGTTTCCGAAGCTGTCGTCATAACCTACAGTAACAACCTGACCGTTTGCCGTAGCAATAATTGGGTCACCGCTTCTCCATGTACTAAAGTCAAGGCCTTTGTGAATGTACCACTGCTCTGTAATAGGGTGAATATTCTGGCCGAATTCCATGGAAATATGGCCTATTCCGTTCTTTACAGGCCACACATTGGGAATGTCTGTAAAAAGCGTACCCTGGTTTTCAAGCATTTTTCCAATCTGCTCTACAGGGTGAACTGCACTTTCAAGATAAGCGGTAAGCTGTCTTATATCTGCAGCTTCCTTAAGTGAACCCGAAACAATGTCCTGTGTGTCAAAAAGGGATGAAAGGTCACTGTTGCGGCCGGCAGACTTTGAAGAACTGCCGCTCTGGTTAATTCCAAGAAGTGAAAGTGACTGGCTCAAAGAAGACTGAAACCGCTTTGCCGTCTGCAAAAGACTGTTGTTTTCGTCACGAAGTTCATCCAGACTTGCCAGAGTTTCGCGGTTTTCTTCCCTAAGGCGGCTCAGTTCAACTCCAGAACCGGCATTTCTGTGGTTAAAATAGACAAATGAACAGGCAACACCTGCAAGCACCACAACTCCAAGAATCATGGCAAATACGTTTGTCTGTATGTTCAGAACTTTTCCCTGTGAATGGGGAACAATCATTATTGTAAGCTTTCCGTCAAAAATCTTGAACGCACGCACAAAAAAACGTCCAATCTTTCCAAAAAATGCGGAAAGAGAGTGCATGATGCGTGAAACAATATTTTTTTCAAGTCTTTTATATCTGCGTGAGCGTGCCAAAATTTTACTCCCTTAACTGATTAAGTATACCAAAGAGCGGTTGTATTGTCAAACAAAGACTTCCCAGATACTTAATCGGCATAAAATAGTAAAAAAATCACTTGTTTTTTAAAGACTCTTCAACAGAAGCGGGTGTTCTGTGAATAAATTCTTCAAACTTCTGTATTTTTGACGTAAGATAGCGGTCGTCATGCGGTGTAAAGAATTTTGAAACCTTAAGCTGCTGAAGCCTTCTCTGCATAAACTGAAAATCAACAGTAGCTTTTTTGTCGATTTCTGCAGCTTTTTTGTGCAGAACCGAACCCAAATGGAATGAAAACGCACAGTCTATTATAAAAAAGCCGAATACGGTTCCCACAACAAAAGAAAACCACGGATGGTCTACAAACCAGAGCACCAGTTTGTCAAATGAAGGAAAAAGAAAGAAGTAGTATAAAGCGGCAAGAACGCCCCAGATAAGCGTAAACTTCGGGCATACAACACCCTGAATATTTCCCGGTTCATCACTGTAGTCCCAGAGTTTAATGTGCATACCCTTTACAAAAATAATTCCGGCAATGTATTCAATTAAAGTCATTGCAAGTGCCATGATAAAAAACATTATTATATAGTAGAGAACGCCTGTTTTCTGCGCATTTATAAAATATTTTTCTGTAATGCTCAGTATGTAAAGCGCAATGGAACCAAGCCCGTAAATGGGAAGGCACGGACCTGTCAAAAAGCCGGGATTAAGCCAGCGGCCTTCGGGATTTGCCTTTTTGCTGAATCTGCGGAATACAAGTTCAAGTACCCAGCCCAAAACGGCCCCGAAGAAGAATAAAAACGCCATTACAATAAAGATCTGATATATATTGTGCATGTGCGTATTATACCGCTTCGGGGATTTTTATTCCACTGTATGTTTAAATTCTTGAACATACAGTTAAAATTCAGCATTCGAAAGTTTCTTATTCAGAGACGTCCTTAATATGCCTTGTCGTGAACACCGGCAATTGCGCGTCCTGAAGGTTCGTCCATGTTTTTCCAGGCTGCATCCCATTCAAGAGCCTTTGCAGTTGAACAGGCAACTCCTGCTTCATGCGGAACAGTAAGGGCTGCACTTTCGCTTGGGAAGAATCTGCTGTAAATTTCGCGGTAGTAATACTCTTCTTTTGTTACAGGAGTATTTACCGGGAAGCGCTTTGCCCTCTGTGCAAACTCTGCGTCAGATACCTTGCGTGCAGTCATTTCCTTAAGGGTGTCAATCCAGCTGTAGCCTACGCCGTCAGAGAACTGTTCCTTTTGTCTCCAGCAGATGTTTTCGGGGAGCATATCTTCGAAGGCTTTGCGCAGAATCCATTTTTCCATGCGCTGTTTTCCGTCGGGAAGGCGGATGTTCATTTTGTCCAGCGGATTGAGTCTCATGGCAACGTCGATAAAGTCTTTGTCAAGGAACGGTACACGGCCTTCTACACCCCAGGCAGCCAGTGACTTGTTGGCGCGCAGACAGTCATAAAGGTGAAGTTTGCTCATTTTGCGTACTAGTTCTTCGTGGAATTCGCGCGCGTTCGGGGCCTTATGGAAATAGAGATAACCTCCAAAAAGCTCATCGCTGCCTTCCCCGCTGAGTACCATCTTTATTCCCATAGATTTGATTACACGTGCCAGAAGATACATTGGTGTACTTGCACGTACTGTTGTAATGTCGTAAGTTTCGATGTGGTAAATTACATCAGGCAGGGCATCAAGTGCTTCCTGGATTGTAAAGTGAACTTCGTGGTGTACTGTTCCGATATAGTCTGCGGCTTTTTTTGCTGCAACAAGATCAGGCGAACCTTCAAGTCCTACCGCAAAACTGTGCAGGCGCGGCCACCATGCATCCTGACTGTCACCGCTTTCTACGCGTTTCTTTGAAAATTTCTGTGTTATGGCCGCAATAATGCTTGAGTCGAGTCCGCCTGAAAGAAGTACACCGTAAGGAACATCGCTCATGAGCTGCTTTTTTACAGCAGTTTCGAGTCCTTCTTTTACACCTTCAATTACAGAAGCGTTTATTACATTTCCCTGGGCGTCAGTTGCACAAGGCTTGTTTTCCACGGCACCAAAATCTTCCCAGTCGCGGTGGTACCATTTTACGGGCTTTTCATCTTTTGAATAAAAGTAGCATCCGTTGGGGAATTCTTCTATTGTCATGCAGTGGCCTTCAAGTGCCTTAAGTTCGCTTGCTACATAATAGCGGCCCTGTTTGTCCCAGCCCTGGTAAAGCGGAATAACACCTATTTCATCACGGCCTATAAGGTAAACGTCTTTTTCGCTGTCGTAGAGGGCAAAAGCGAAGATTCCGCTTAAATCCTCCAGAAAGTTTACGCCCTTTTCTTTGTAAAGCGGAATAATTACTTCGCAGTCACTCTGTGTCTTGAAGTTGTATTTTCCGGCAAACTTCTGTCTTATTTCCTGATGATTGTAGATTTCACCGTTAACGGCAAGAATTATTTTTCCGTCGTCGCTTACAAGAGGCTGCTTTCCGCTGAGAGGGTCTACAATTGCAAGTCTCTCGTGTGAAAGAATCGCATTGTCTCCTGTATAAACACCGCTCCAGTCCGGACCACGATGGCGAATCTTTCTTGACATCTCAAGAACCTGTGAACGCAGCTGGTCTTTGAGCCCTTCGTCTATTGGAGCTGAACCGCTGTTCAAATCAAATGCACCGACAAATCCACACATATTTAACCCCTTACATATAAAAAAAGACGTCCGTTTGGTACAACCGCCTTTCTGAAAAAAACAGACAGTTTTACCAAACGGACGTCATCGTCTTTATTTACTATATTGAATTTAACAGAAAATGTCAACGCGGTTGAGGGGGTGGCGGGAAAGAGTATCCCTGCAACTAAAAAAGTAAAGAGTAAAAAATAGCCGCCCTTTAGTCTACTACACTATGGGCGGCTTATTACCGTAAATTGTGGAGATGACCAAATGTTCGGGCATTTCCTTTTATTCAATATACCACAACCAAGTGTAACTGTCAATTTTGAATAGCGTACGATTACTGTAGGGTATCTCTAAAAAACTGAAAATGAGGCTGTGTGGATTTATTTTTTTTTAAAAATGTGTTATAGTTTCTATGTTGATATTTTCCCGCTAAACGAAGAGGTGTATTAAATGAAAAAAATTATTTGTTCAATGGTTGCTGCGGTTGCGGCATTTGCTTTGGTTTCATGTGCCAGTGCCCCCAAAAGCAGCAAGGCTTCTGATGTAGATCTAAGCGGCTACACAATGGTAACTCTTGCAGACCCGACAGATTATTCTGCGGCAATGGACGTAATTGTTCTTGGTGCGCTGGAAAATACACGCCTTAATGTTCTTGGCTCCGCAGAAACAATGACGTCTGCAGAATTTGCAACAAACGAACTTCTTCTGGTAAAGTACGGATTTATTCAGGCGGCGGGGGAAGCTACGGCGGTTGTTACTTTCATTGATGCACTTACATTAAAACCGGTCGCCGCCTGCTACGGTACAAAGACTCTCGGAGCGAGCGGCAGCACTGACATGATTAAGGCTATGCAGGAAGCACTCAAGGCTGCACAGATTCTTATCAAAAAGACAGCTCCGGGCTACACAGAAGAAGTTGCGGCTCCCGAACAGAGCGAAGAAGAAGCTGATGTTGCTGAAGAAGTAAGCGAGCCTACAGACGCAGAATCTGTTGCAGCAGAAGAAACAGACGTAGCAGTTGATACAGCAGCTGCAGAATAAATTTACACAAACCATGACGGTCGTCTTTTTCAGCACAAACACGAATATTTATGACGGCCGCATGCACTTTTTCAACAAGCCGTCTGCGCGCGACTTTCTGTCGGAACTAATGGCGGCTTTTCCCGGCACGCAGTTTTATGTTGTCACACAACGCCCCGGAATGTTTCTGGCCGACATTGACCAAAACGGAAACATTATTGAATGCCCCGGAATAAAATACATTGTTGCAGACAACGAAGATGCCCGGACCTTTGCACAAAGAATCGTTTCTTTAAATCCAGACACTGCGGTAGCGGCAAGTTTTTGGGTAACACCGTTTGACTGGCTTGGACTTTCGGACGCTCTTGTGGCAGAATATCTTGAACAGGCCGGAATAAAAACAATATGCAACACATCTAAAACACAGTACACTTGCTTTGACAAAAACGTCACTCACGATTTTTTAACCGCAAACAATTTCTGTACACCGCGTTCAATATTTGTACACAGGGAACGCTTTATTGCAGAACGCGGGCGAGCAGAAATCCACACGAATGCTTACAGGGAATATATTTTTTCAGAACTGGACAAGTTGAATTACCCGGTTGTAATCAAAGACACATCGGGGCTCAGCTCTTACGGCATGGAAGTTGTAAAAAGTTCCAAAGCGGCGCGGGGTTTTCTCTGTTCAAAAAACTGCAGCTGCGACAAAATTGTACAGGAATTTATAGAAGGCATAAGTTTCGGCACAGAAATTTACGGAAGAAACGGCGACTATGAAGTTATGGACCCGTTTATGTTTTCTGTAAACAAATACGGCCTTACGAGTCCAAAGCAGAGCGTAAAATTGGGCCCGGTTACGGCAGAGTGCTTTTGTACCGCAGACATGAAGCGTGAACTCAAAAGACTGGCAGATGTTCTTTGCATAGACGGAATAGCGCAGGTCGATTTGATATTCAACCCGGAACAAAAAAAGTGGTATATAATAGAAATAAACCCGCGGCTTTCAGGTATGACAAAATCTGTTGCGGCGGCAAACGGCTTTAATTTTATGGCAGCATTGTATGACAAAAATACCGCTTTCTGCAGACTGAATAAAAAATTTGTTCTTACCTTTAAGTTTCCCATTCTTGACAAAAGGACACTGGTTCAGCTTTGCGGCTTTCCCGGAATTTTGAGTATAAGCCAGACCGTAAATGATGCGGCAAAACAACAGAGGGAATGCGGTTTTTGTGAAGTTGTCACCGGCGGAACAGATTCTATTGTTGAACTTTCTGAATGTCTTGAAAAAATAAAAGACGCCTTCCCTGAAGTAATGGAAGACGTCTTCTATGAAAAAGCAAAAGAAATGCTTTCTTTAATCAAGCCCTGAACGCCTAAGTTTTCAGAGCTTATTCAACTTATTTTGCCAGATATTCGTTAATGCTTGCGGCAGCCTTGCGACCTTCACCCATGGCAAGAATTACCGTTGCTGCACCAAGTACTATGTCTCCGCCGGCCCAAACCTTTGTCATACTTGTAGTCTGGTTTTCGTCTACAGTGATGTGTCCCTTTGCGTCAACATTTATTTCGCTTGTTGTCTTTGGAATAAGAGGATTTGAATTGTTTCCGAGAGCAACGATTACTGCATCACACGGAATGTCATGTTCACTTCCCTTTATTTCCACAGGCTTACGGCGGCCGCTTGAGTCAGGTTCGCCCAATTCGTAGCTGAGTGCCTTGAGCCCGGTTACTTTGCCTGTTTCTGCATCTCCGAGTATTTCTACAGGATTTTCAAGGAAGCGGAACTCTACTCCTTCTTCCTCTGCATGATCTACTTCTTCGCGGCGGGCTGGCATTTCATTTCTTGTGCGTCGGTATACTACATATACTTTTTCTGCACCAAGACGAAGAGCCATACGTGCTGCATCCATTGCTACGTTACCGCCACCGCATACTACAACGGTTTTTGCTTCATAGAACGGTGTGTCTGCAACGCCCTTTTCGTATGCTTTCATAAGATTTGCGCGTGTAAGATATTCGTTTGCGCTGAATACACCGATGTAGTTTTCACCCTTGATTCCGAAGAATTTTGGAAGTCCGGCTCCTGTTCCTATAAAGGCAGCATCGAATCCTTTTTCTGTAAGAATCTGCTGTACGGTAGAAGTGCGGCCTACAAGGAAGTTCATTTCGAACTTAACGCCCATCTTTTTGAGATTTTCTACTTCATTCTGTACGATTGACTTTGGAAGGCGGAATTCAGGGATTCCGTATACCATAACACCACCGGCCTTGTGGAAAGCTTCAAATACAGTTACGTCGTGTCCCGCGCGGCGGCAGTCTGCTGCTACAGTAAGTCCTGCAGGGCCAGAACCAATTACTGCTACTTTTTTTCCTGTAGGCTCTGCAACTTTTGGTGCTGTAGCAAGATTATTATTGCGCTCGTAGTCGGCAACAAAACGTTCAAGACGTCCGATGCTTACTGACTTTTCGGCAGACTTGTAGACTTTTCCTACTGTACACTGTCCCTGACACTGCTTTTCCTGTGGACATACGCGGCCGCAGATTGCAGGAAGAAGATTTGTTTCTTTAATTATGTCAGCGGCTTCCTTGAACTTGCCGAGTGCAACCTGTGCTACAAATTCAGGAATGTGTACATTTACAGGGCATCCAGAAACACAAGGCTGGTTCTTGCACTGAAGACAGCGGTTTGCTTCTACAACGGCCTGTTCCGCAGAATAACCGAGGGCAACTTCGCTCATCTGTCTTGCGCGGACTGCGGGGATTCCTGTAGGCATTTCCTGCTGCGGAATAGCCATGCGGTCTTTGTTTGTAAGAGGACCTTTCTTAAGGAGAGCCTCGACTTTTGTATATTCAGCCTTGCCAAGTTCGGCAAGTTTTTCTGCACTAATATGTTCCATTTTTTTCATCCTTATTTTGCGGCAAGTTTTTCTGCTTCGGCTTCAAGGCGGCACTTGTGGAAAGATTCTGTTTCCTTGTCCTTGAATGACTTCATGCGCATCATCATGTTGTTCCAGTCAACCTGGTGTCCGTCAAAGTCAGGTCCGTCTACGCAAACGAATTTTGTTTCGCCGCCGACAGATACACGGCATCCACCGCACATTCCCGTTCCGTCAATCATAATTGTGTTAAGGGAAACGGTTGTTTTTACATTGTACTTCTGTGTTGAAGCGCAGGCAAATTTCATCATTATTGGCGGTCCTATTGCAATAACTTCTGCCGGGGGAACTTCTTCCTGGCAATAGCGTTCAAGCGGAATTGTAGCAACGCCCTTTTCTCCTGCAGAGCCGTCATCTGTCATTATTACAACTTCATCTGCAACAGCTTTCATTTCGTCTACAAAAATAAGAAGATCCTTTGTTCTTGCAGCGATAATTACTTTTACGGTATTTCCCATTGCTTTAAAAGCCTGAACAATCGGGTAAAGGGGAGCTGTTCCGATTCCACCGCCAACGCATACTACAGGTGCGTCGTACTTTTCTATTACAGACGGTGTTCCAAGCGGGCCAAGAACTCCGGCAAGATAATCACCGGGGTTGAGTTTTGAAATTTTATATGTTGTGGCACCGACTACCTGAAAAACAATTGCAACCCATCCGGCTTTTGCATCGGCATCTGCAATAGTAAGGGGAATACGCTCCCCAAGTTCTGTGTCGACCTGAACGATAAGAAACTGCCCGGCCTTGCGATTTTCGGCAATATCGGCCGCCTCAAACTTCATGTAGAATACATTTTCTGAAAGCTGCCTTTTCTCAAGGATCTTATTCATTAAATTCCCCCAAACTACGGCAAAAAAAGCCGGAATTTATACTTTTAGTCACTTTACTTACACTTTAGAAAAAAAAGCCAGAATAAAGTTCGTAACAATATACTATAATGCAGCCATTTTGTGAAGAACTATGAGGATTTTTCTGGCAAAGTGTCGCAGGTTGGGACAAATCCGTTTGTACTTTTACTTATTAAGCATATCTTTGATTGTGTACAATTTGCTGCTAAAATAACAAACATTCTTTCGCGTTGTATTCTACCTTTTTAACACGTTGATTTTTTCGAGGCGGTTTAAGGCTTCTGTCAGAGTTTCGTCTTTTTTTGCAAAGTGAAAGCGTATCAGATTGTTTACGTCTTCCTTAAAAAAGCTTGAACCCGGAACAGCGCCTACTCCGACTTTTTGGGCAAGTGCTTCACAGAATTCCAGATCGCTTTTCCAGCCGTATTCACTTATGTCCAAAAGAACGTAATATGCTCCCTGAGGTTCGTTGAATTTAAGCCCCAGATTTTTGAGTCCGCCGCAAAAAAGATTTTTCATGTGGGTGTAATGATTTTGAAGTTCGGCGTAATATTCATCTTTAAAATTAAGGCCTGTAACTGCGGCTTCCTGCAAAGGCGCTGCGGCTCCGACAGTTAAAAAGTCGTGAACTTTTTTTATGCGTTCGGTAATTTCGGGATTTGCAATTGTGTAGCCCAAACGCCAGCCTGTAATTGAATAAGTTTTGCTCAGTGAATTGCAGATTATCGTACGGTCTTCCATTCCCGGAAGCGTTGACATGTAAACGTGTTTATGCGGTGCGTAAAGAATGTGTTCGTAAACTTCGTCGGTAATTACAAAAGTGTCGTATTTGATTGCAAGGTCTGCAATAATTTTTAATTCATCGTAAGTAAAAACTTTGCCGCACGGATTTGACGGATTGCAGACAATAATTGCCTTTGGTTTTTGTCTGAATGCATCTTCCAAAACATTTGAATCAAAATTAAAATTTACAGGATCAAGCGGAACATAAATTGGTGTTGCGCCCGAAAGAATTGTGTCGGCTCCGTAGTTTTCGTAAAAAGGAGAAAATACAATTACTTTGTCGCCCGGATTTGTAACGCTCATCATTGCAGCCATCATTGCTTCTGTTGAACCACAGGTAACTACGATTTGGGTGTCTGCATTTACTTTCTGTCCTGAAAAATGTTCGTGTTTTTTTGCAAGTGCTTCACGAAAATTCTGTGCGCCCCAAGTTGTAGCATACTGATGAAAATTTTCTTTTGTAACTTCTGCAAGACGGTCAAGAATCGGTTTTGGAGGTTCAAAATCAGGAAAGCCCTGGCTTAAATTTATTGCACCGTATTTATTTGAAACGCGTGTCATTCTTCTGATTACGGAATCTGTAAAAGTTGCTGTTCTGTCTGAAAGTTGCGGCATATTTTTTTTCTCCAATTTTTTTAAGATTGTTTTTTAGATTTATTATATTTTATTTTTTTGAAAAAAATTCTTTTTCGTTATTGCGGACGCCTTCGCAGCATTGTGCAAAGCGCTCTTTTTCTTCTTCATTTAAATTCAATTCGATGATTTTTTCAATACCGTTTTTACCGATTACCACAGGCACTCCGACAAAAACATTGTTTTCTCCGTATTCGCCTTTAAGATGTGCCGAAGCAGGAACAAGTTTTTTTTCGTCATATTTTACGGCACTCACGATTCTTGTAGCAGTCAGTGCAATTGCATATTCCGTGCAGTGCTTTCCGTTAAAAGTTACCCAGCCGCCGCGGATTGCTTCGTGTTCAATTTGGGAAAGTTCTTCTTTTGAAAAATGTGCAAGTTCATTTAAAGGAACGCCGTTTACACTTGCAGAAGTAAACGCCGCAATCTGCTTGTTTCCGTGTTCGCCGATCATAAAGGCACTGATTGATTTTGGATCAAGGCCCGTTCTTTTTGAAATTGAAGCAATCAGGCGCGCAGAATCCAGTCCTGTTCCTGTTCCGAAAACACGCCCTTCAGGAAGAGCCAGATGTTCTGCACAGATTTTTGTGATTATGTCGCACGGATTTGTTATGTTTACAAAGATTCCTTTAAATCCTGCTTCTCTTATTTTGTCGATGTAAGACAAAACCGCATCTACTGTAAATTTCATTTCGCCTACACGGTCACCTGTTTCTACAAGAATGTCAATTTTTCCGACAGAGTTGATTATTAAATCTGTGTCGGCAAGGTCTGAATATTCACCCTGCTTCAAAACAACTTTGTGAGGAAAGAAAATCTGGGCGTCGTTGAGGTCGTTGATTTCTGAAATTACCTTTTCGCTTTTTGTGTCAAAGAATAAAATTTCTTTTGCTAGTCCCTGCAAGCACAAAGCGTGTGCAACGTGAGCTCCGACGTGTCCTGTTCCGAATATTGCAATTTTCATTTTTCTGCCTCTTTTATAAAACGTAACTTATTTTATTGTTCAAAATGTGATGCGGATCAAGCGATGTTTTTATTGCATTCATCATCTGAAGATTTGTGTTTTTTGTTTCTTTCAAAAAATAATGGCGTTTTGAAAGCCCGATTCCGTGTTCACCGGAAGTAAGACCGCCAAGTTCGTATGCTTTGGAGTAAACGCATTCCATATTTTTTTGAAGTTCGGTTTTCCATTCTTCTTCGCTTCGGCTTCCACGGACAACACAAAGATGAACGTTGCCGTCACCTGCGTGCCCGAAAGCAACCATTTGCATTCCAACCTTTTTTTGAGTTTTATTTACGAACTCAATGAACTCTGCAACTTTATCAATCGGAACTACAAGATCTACAGGCTCCTGTTCACTTGTTGCTTCAACTGCTTTTACAAGACATCCGCGAACTTTCCAGATTTCTTCAAGGCGCTCAGGACTTTCCGGAATTACAAAATCAAGCGCGCCGTTTTGTAAAACTACATTTTTTATAATTTCAAGATTTTCTTTTACTTCGTTCTGTTTGCCGTCAAAAGTCAAAAGAAGATAAGCGGCAGCTTCGGGATGCGGATACTTTATTCCTGTAAACTTTTCTCCGAGTTCAACAACTTTGCGTTCCACAAATTCAACAGCCGTAGGATTTGCGTTTGCAAAAAGAATTTTCTGTACAGTCGAAATTCCGCTTTCTAAATCTGCAAACGGAACAAGAACAGATTTGGAATATTCTGGTTTTGGAATAATTTTTAAAATGCATTTTGTTATAACTGCAAGAGTTCCTTCACTTCCGATGATTAAATTTTTAAGCGAAAGTCCCGACGCGTCTTTTACATTTTTGCTTCCAACCCAGGTTACGCTTCCGTCTGCAAGTACAACTTCAAGTCCGCGAACGTAATCTCTTGTAACACCGTATTTTACAGCGCGCATTCCGCCGGCATTAGTTGCAATGTTTCCACCGATGGATGCACTTTTTTCTCCGGGATCAGGCGGATAAAAAAATCCTTTTGATTCAACAAAGGCCTGAAAGTCTTTCAACAAAATTCCTGATTCAACTGTTGCTGTAAAAGTGTCTGCATCGAATTCAAGAATTTTATTCATCTTTGAAAAATCTATAATTATTCCGCCGTTCTGAGGAACTGTAGAACCGACAAGGTTTGTGCCTGCCCCGCGCGGAGTGACAGATATTTTATTTGCGTCTGCATATTTTAACAAAGCAGAAACTTCTTCTGTTGATGTTGCGAATACGAGTGCATCTGCTTTTCCAACAAGACGGCCCAAAGTGTCGCTCAGGAATCTGCCTTCAATCTGTTTGTCAAAAAAAACGCGCGATTCATCTTTTATAATCTGCAAAATATCTGTCTTAAAACTCATACTCTTCTCTCTTATTTACCGATAAGTTCAAAGCGGTCTTCGTCCCAGCCTGTTGCAAGGTAATAGCCGTTGTAAGTTTTGTTGTAAACTTCAAGTGTTCCTGCGCTCTGGTAAGCCTTTACGATTTTTTTGAAAACTTCAACTTTTGCGCTATCACTTAAATCTTCTGTGCGGGCTGCAATAAGATTCCAGTACTCGCTTTCGTTGATTGTTGAATCTTTGAAAATTGCAGTTTCGGGATCAATTCCAAAATCAATTGCGTAGTTTCCGTTTACGACAGCGGCTGCAACATCAGGTAAAACAGAAGGAATTGTGTTTGCAGCAAGTTCCTTGATTACAACGCCTTTGTTGTTTGAAACAATGTCGTCTACACTTGGATTAAAACCTGCATCTGCTTTTAACGTAATGATTTCTGCATCTGCCAAAACTTTGAGGGCACGGCCGCCGTTTGAGACATCATTTGGAATTGCAACGATATCGCCTTTTTTAAGCTGGTCAACTGACTTGAGTTTATTTGAATAAAGATTCATTGGCGAAAGAAAAGTGTTTCCGATGTTTGTAAGTTTGTAGCCCTTTTTCAATTCACCTTCAAAAAAGATTCTGTGCTGAAAACCATTCAAGTCGATTTCTTTGTTTGCAAGAGCGTTGTTCGGAGTTACGTAGTCAGAAAACTGAACGAGCTTTAAATTGATTCCCTGAGCTTTGAGCGTTTTGATTGCAGGTGCCCAGAGGTCTTCGTAAACTGTTCCTGTTACGCCAAGAGTTACAGTCTGCAGTTTTGTCTTTTTGTTTTTTGGAGCAGCCCAAGTTGATGCAAATGCAGCCGCTACAGCAGCAAAAGCGATTATAGTTTTAATTGATTTTTTCATTTTATATCCTCGTTTGATTTATTTTCCATTTGTGCACCTGGAATGATTAAAGGATATAATTTTTTGAGTGCTTTGAATAATACTAAGTTTGAATATTTGGTTATAGGTTTTATTTATAATGCAGCGTGATTTTGGAAAAAAAAACTGCATACGAAGCCCGAAAGAATGACCGCACTTCGTACACAGAAAGGAGATTTTATTTTGTGAATAAAATATCTTTTACCCAACCACAGCCATAACTGCGGGAAACGCTACCGTCTTTTTGATATTTATTCGTTTTTGCAGACATCTATCCAGCCGCTGCTTTCGGAACACTGTTCAAGCTGCGGAATGGTAAGTTCTATGTCTGAATTTGATTCGCCTGCTGCAGGAAAAACTGTAGGATACTTTTTTAAGGAAATATCCAGGTACACTTTTATGCCGGGATTAATTCCAAACGGGCAGACTCCACCGGGTGCGTGACCTACAAGAGTTTCTACCTGGTCAAACGGAATCATTTTTGCTTTTGTATGAAAAAAATCTTTATACTTGCGGTTGTCAATTCTGGCAGTTCCTTCAGCGAGTATAAGAACAGGTTTATCTTCTACAAGATAGGCAAGTGTTTTTGCAATTCTTCCGGCTTCTACACCGAGTGCCTGTGCTGCAAGTTCTACCGTGGCGCTTGATTCTTCTGTTAATCTTACGTGGCCGTCAAGTCCGTATTTTGCAAGATGTGCTTTTGCATTTTTTAATGACATTGTATTTTCCTTTTATTTTTTATTTTTCTTTTCTACGGCAGCACCGATTCCCTGAATTATGCTTACCAAAATTACAAGAACGATAATTGTAATCCATGTTGCATCAAGCTGATTTCTGTCGTGACCGTAACGGATAGCAAAGTCACCGATTCCGCCGGCACCGACTACACCTGCCATTGCTGTTAGACCAATGAGGCTGATTATTGTAATTGTAGTTGCACGCGCAATTGCACCGACACTTTCTTTTAAGTAAACGCGAAAAATAATTTCGATTGGAGAAAGCCCCATACTTTCTGCAGCTTCAATCAAACCGCCGTCTACTTCTGAAAGTGCGCTTTCTACCTGCCGTGTAAAAAACGGTGTGCAACCAAAAATAAGCGGAACGATTGCGCCTTTTATTCCGATTGCACTTCCCATAATCAAACGTGTCAAAGGCATTACACCGGTAAGCAGAATGATAAACGGAATTGAACGGAAAAAATTTGTTGTCTTGTCAAGAATTTCAAATACAAATTTATTTTCAAGAATTGCATTCTTTTTTGTAACTGTAAGAATTATTCCAAAAAAAAGTCCGAGTACAAAACTGATTGAACCGCTCCACAAAACCATTATCAAAGTGTCGAGCAGACTTTGTGCAAAGACGTCAAATCTTTTTGAAACATTGGGTAAAAGTATATTAATTATATTCATTTTTTCTCCTTCTATTAATTGAATTAAGTAGACATTTATTCTTGTTTTAGAATTTCTATTCCGACATTTTTTTCTTTTAACCAGCCGAGCGCATTTTGAATATTTTGATTTTCTCCGCTAAAGATTGCAACTGTTCCTCCAACTGGCGCACCCTGAACAATTTCTATGTCTGCAAAAATAATGTTAAGTACGACACCGAATTTTGAACTTACAGTAGAAATCAAAGGTTCACTTACGTTTTTTTGCAGGTAACTCAAGCGTATAATTTTTTCGCCTTTCTTAAGCTGAACAACATTTGAGTTTTCAGAAATAAGCTCTTCGATTTTCTGAAGATTCGTAGTTGAATGAATAAACCGTTTTGTAACTTCGTCTTTTGGATTTGCAAAAATGTCAAAGACGTCGCCGGTTTCTACAACTTTGCCGTGTTCCATAACTGCAACTTTATCGCAGATGTCTTTAACGACATTTATCTGGTGCGTAATAATTACGATTGTAAGATTCAATTTATCGCGCAATTTTTTTAACAGACCCAAAATCTGTTTTGTTGTAGTCGGATCAAGTGCACTTGTAGCTTCGTCGCACAAAAGAATTTTTGGATTATTTGCAAGCGCACGCGCAATCGCAACACGCTGTTTCTGGCCGCCCGAAAGCTGCGACGGATACTGGGACTCTTTGTCTGTAAGTTCTACAAGAGTTAAAAGTTCGCGCACTTTTTCCTGCACCTGTTTTTTTGAAAGTCCTGAATGTTTTAGCGGAAAAGCAATGTTTTCAAAAACGGTTCGACTTGGCATTAAATTAAAATGCTGAAAAATCATTCCGATTTTTTTTCTTTCTTCGCGAAGTTCTTTTGCAGAAAGTTCAAGCAAGTTTTTTTCGTTTACAATTACCTGCCCGCTTGTTGGACGGCCCAGCAAATTTATACAGCGCACAACAGTCGACTTTCCTGCTCCGGAAAAACCAATGATTCCGAAAATCTCTCCGTCGTTTATTTTTAAATTTACATCTTTTGCCGCGTAAAATTCATTCTGATTTTTATCTTTGAATACTTTGTTTATATCTTTTAGTTCAATCATTTTTTCTTCCTATATATTTACTATATACAGCCTTACAATATTTTACAGAATTCCGGATTGTATGCAAATACTTTGTTTTTATAGTGAGTTATAGTTTTTGTTTATTACCCCCTCCTAAACTCAGAAAATTTTGGTTAGTTTTTTATATAAGGCTTCTGCAAATATTTTATGCGCTTCTCTGTCAAGATGTTCCTGGTCGGTCTCTGACGGTTTTACAAAATCACTTGCGGCAAGAAATTCTGTTTTGTATTTTTCGGAAAGAAGTTTGTATTCAGCTTTTAAGAGTTTTGAAATTTCTACGGAATGAATATCAAACTCGGGATCGTATTCTTTTTGCCAGACTTTTTCTCCAAGTAAAAGCGGTGAAATCAAAAGTATTTTTATTCTGCTGTTAAACTGGCGGATTTGTTTGATAAGAATTTCAATTCCGTTTGCGATTAATTTTTCATTTGTTCTGAAACAAGTTTTTAAATCGTTTGTTCCAAGCATAAGAATAATTAAATCTGTATCGCTGTGGCTTTCGAGAATTTGCGGGAGTGTTGCAGAAGCGCGTCTTCCCTGGCGGAACGGATCTTCAAAAACTGTTGTTCTTCCGCACAAGCCTTCTTCTGTAATGTGATAATCTGATTTTAATTTTTCTGAAAGTATTCCGGTCCAGCGCTCTTCGTATGAAAAGCGTCGGTTTTCTTTTGGAACAAGTCCGTAAGTATTTGAATCTCCAAAGCAAAGTATTTCTTTCATTAATATTCTCCAGTTAAACTTATGGTATTAATATAGAAGATAATTTGCGTTTTGAAAAATATTTTGTTTTTATTGGTGGCAATAGGAAAATTTTATAAAATATGAAAGAGATTTATGGTATAATAAGTGGTATGGAATTATTCTTTACAAGTTACACACTGCAAACATGCATTTTATTCGTTCGCAATATTTTTCCTCGTTTATTAATCCGAGTGAAAATTCTCGGTTTATAAGTGAACATTTGTGTCTTTTTAGTTTTAGGGTTTTATGGGCAAGCTTTATTTGTTTGTCATTCTTTTATAATGCGTTCAAGCTGATTTTTTAAAACAGTGTGTTTTATATTGTCAAAATATTTTCTGACATCAAGTTTTAAAAAATACTTGAAGGTTTTTGCACTGGAAAAAGCATATTTTACGGCACGGTGAGTTCCTTTGTTTTTTCGGCAGGCATATGTATGAAAAATAAACTGGCGTTCAAAAACCGGTTCCAAAACATTCATAATTGCATGATGCATAACGCGGTCAGTAAACGGAACAACACTGATTATGCGCTCTTTTGGATCATAGATTTTAAAACTGTACATACTGGCTTAAAATAGTCGGGTTGGATTTTAGATTTTTTTTGAACTTTTAAAAGATTTTCGTTTACATTGAGAGCAATTTTCTGAACGACTGCTTTTTTTATTTTACCTTTGCGGGCTTTTAACCAGGCAAGACGTATGTTTTCATAATCAACAATTTTATCAAAAAGAAATTTCGCCCGCTTCATTGTTGTTTTCTGTCATCTACATCTTTGTAGACTTCCATCTTATCTCTTTTTCCGATTCCCCAAACCTCGACAATTTCAATTGTTTCTGAATCTATTATTCGATAAACAATTCGAACCTTTTTGTCCATAAGATATGGCTTGTAAAATCCTGTCAAATCCATATTATTCCTATTTCCAAGAGGCAAACCAAGATATGGATTTTCGTCAAGTTTGGCAAATTTTTTATCGACTTCTTTTCTTACGCTTCCATCAAGATTGTTGTATTCGTCGGCAGATTCCGGAATCAATTCAATTCTTTCAAAGTCTTTCTTTTTATCTTCCCACTTTTTTGCCATTACTTGTCCTTCAAAGAAGACCACTTAACATCTTTTGATCTGTCGTAATGAGCCATTCTTTTCTGAACCATTTCGTATATTTCTTTATGTTCCTCAAGTTCTTCAAGTTCGGCGAGTTTTTCGTATCTGTCAAAAGGCATCATAACAGCTTCCATAGTATTGTTTTTCATTATGAAAACAGGCTGTTTGTCTTCTGAAATTTTTCTGACAGTCTGTGTGAGAGTTTTCTGCAACTGGGTAATCGACATTATCTGAGCGGTATCTACCAACATAATTTCACCTCTTAAATATATAATAATACATATAATTCTACATAGTCAAGTGTTATTTTTTTCCTACAAATTATTTATTCAAGAAGGAATAATTTAGGTTTGTTTGTAAACGGAAAGCAAGATTTTTTTCGATAAATATTAACCGAGAGTTAAAAAGGGATTTCGCTCGCTTCATCTGTATTTTGCTGATTTTGAATTTGGATATTTGAATTTTTTTCTGAATTTATAATATTTTTTTGTTCTTCAAGTATTTTCTGATAACCTGCGTAAATTTCATGTGCAAAGTCTTTTAACAGAATGTTTTTTCCGTTCGGCAAGGCGGCTATTTCTTCTTCTGTAATTTTTGGATTGTTTACTATTGCAAAAAGATGCTCGTCTTTACAAACAAGATATGCCGCCTTTAAATTTTTTCTTTTTGCAATATTAAGGCGGAGTTCTTTTAGTTTGTCAAAAACTGCATGTTGCTAAAATTGTTTCGCACGGCGCAGTTCATTCACGTTGCAGCCTTTCCCTTTTTTTTCAGGTGCTTTTTATCGCGCCCCTTAAGGGCGCTCTTTAAAAGCACCTGAAATTTATTTATTTAATTAGAACTGGATTCGAACTTCCGCGACTGCGGAAGTTTTTTAATAATTTCCTTACAGAACTAGCCAACGCTAGTTGGCGTTACGAACCACACGCAAGCCGTTGTTGTAGCTGCGGATAGACGGGTCGTAGCTGAAACGCTTGGAAACAGCGCAGTTGCTGTCGTCGCTAAACCAGAAACCACCGCGTCGCACGCGACCGGAACCGGACGCCGAGCCCGCAGAGTCGGTCGAACTGCTGATTGAGCCATACCAGTCCCAGCACCATTCGTGCACATTACCGCTCATGTCGTAAAGTCCGTAACCATTTGCCTTTTTTGTTTTTACTTCACGGGTACCTGTATCATTTGTATTTGATGTATACCATGCTACGTCCCCTACTGTGTTACTTCCGGCATATTTGTAATTTTCGCCACCGCGGGCAAGGTATTCCCATTCTGCTTCTGTCGGCAGTCTGTAGCCGTTGGCTGTAAAGTCGCAGGTTACAACATCCCATGTACTGTTTGAATAAGTTGGAATATCTGAATATTTAAGAGTTGCAAAATCTACATCTTTTACTGTATAGCAAGGTGTAAGACCTTCTTTAATGGAAAGCTTATTGCAGTAAGCAATTGCATCGTACCAGTTTACATAGTTTACAGGATTATTCCAAACTGCATCTCCTGTAAGTTTAGTTCCGTTTGCGTCATAAGCGCTTGCTGTACTTGGGTCTTTTCCCATTACATCAAGGAATTCTCCGCGAGTTACTTCGTGGTCACTTACAATAAGGGATGGAATTGTTATTACTCTTCCGCTTACAAATACACTTGAGCTTGGAGTCCAAGTTTCTGTTCCGGTAATCTCGGTACCACTAACTGTAACAAAACCTTCAGGTATTACATCCCCGCCGGCACTTTTATCTTTCCAACTTGCAGTAAACGTCATATTCTCTGAACCGAATACTGATGGTGCTGCTGTTTCACCATTCATCCATTTTACAAAATTATAGTCGCTTGAACTTGGAGACTTTGGTTTTTTATAACTTACCCCATATAGTCCGCTTACTGTTTTGCTTGTCGTACCGTCATCAAACTTTCCTTCTGTACCTGTTTCAAAAGTATAAGTAATTGTGTTACGGTCGTAAAATACATAAATCGTTTTTTCATTCAGACTTACGGCTTTTGCAGTAAAACCTTCGTAAGTTTTTGAAACTGTTGCAGCTTCTGTTCCCTGTGTCAAAGCTTTTGCAGTCTCTGTATCACCAAGAACATAATCAGCAAGGGTTTTGCCGCCACTTGTTTTCTGCTGGTAATGGTATATGTTGTAATTACCTGTTTCTGGAATTTTAGAAGAGTATACAATTTTTTCTACTTCTTTAATTTCAACACCGCAGCTGTTTGCCGCTTCTTCGGCAGTATCGTACTGTTTTTTGTCTTTTGGACATACATACTTTGTAACGATAACTTCCTTTTCTACATACTTGATTTCAGGTTCTGTTGAACATGAAATCATTCCCATTGAAAGTGCCAATATTGTTACAGCACCTGCCAAAAATTTTGTACAAGTTTTCATTTTCTTCCTCCAATATTATTTGTTTTTAAACAAAAAAAAGGCACATTCCTTATGCACTTACATAAAGAATATGCCTTATAATTCCTATTTAAATTATAAAAAGAGACAGCTATTTCAGAACATGTCGCACTGCATAACTTAACTCTCCTTTTTAGATTATTGCTTTTGTTATATCACATAACAGAAAATTTAACAACTTAAATTCAATTTTCTACAATCTTCCATTCGCCTAATGTACGAGTTTTTTCATCAAAGTTTACGCCGATTTTAACGAGCTTTTTGTCGTTGCCGTTTTTATCTTTTGTAACAGAATACGGAATTAAATATCCTTTTGAGTCAATCTGAGAAAGTGCTTCTTCTACTGTTCCGTCGAGTTTAAATTCAAAAACATAAACAGCGCTTTCTGTTTCTACAACCATATCACTTCGGCCGGCAGCACTTGTCTCTTCTGTTTTTACAACGTACGGCGTACACAAGCGCGCTATTAAATAGAACAAAGTTTTGTAGTGATTTTCGTTCTGCTTTTCTGCATTATACGGAATTGAAGACAAAAATGCTTTCATTTCTTTTAAGGCATCTTCAAGGCGGGCTTCGCGAAAGGCTCGTCCTAATTTCATAATAAATATATCATTTTGACTTACAAGTTCTGTTGCGTAATAAGGAAGCAAAGCTTTACAAAATCCATCCCGAACTTCATCATTTGGAAAACCTAAAACATATTCAGGTGAATCATATTTTTTTATTGTAAGGTATCCGCTCTGGTACAGCATTGGAACAGGGTCTGTCGCCGTTTCTGTCGGAGCGTCAAACATTTCAAGTGTTGCAGGAAATCCTTTGTCAA
>OQVQ01000028.1_pt1 | contig 64298 bp, 49 predicted proteins | sample 1691491 | NCBI WGS metagenome assembly OQVQ01 (sample SAMN03418252, study PRJEB22391) | human gut metagenome | biome: human-gut; feature: organic feature; material: feces | host: Homo sapiens | place: Tanzania | collected 2013-01
ATACAGTTTACAACGATCAGCGGAATATATAATCCCAGCGCATCATATAAGGACGGCAGATACGCCTCAAGCAGAAGCTCTACCACCGTTACAAACGAAGCAATGACTACGATAAAGGCCGGAATACGCACCTTATCCGGTATAACCTTTCTGAGCATGGATATAAACATATTACTTAAAGCAAGCACTGCCATGGTAGTAAGTCCCATTCCAAGTCCGTTCACCGCAGAGGTTGTAACTGCAAGAGTGGGACACATTCCAAGTGTCAGCACAAAAGTAGGATTTTCGGTAATGATACCGTTCTTTAAACGTTCAACTGCACTTCCCTGTTTCATTGCATGCTACCTCCTAACTGCGTCTGGAAAACATACAGTCCTGCATTTACTGCTGTTGTCACTGCATTTGTGGTAATCGTAGCGCCACTGATCGCATCGATCTGACTGTCCATGGTGGAACCTGACTTTGTATAGGTAAAGTTTGCCACCTTCTTATTCTCAAACTGAGGCTTTAATACGCTTTCTGCTTTCATACCAAGTCCGGCAGTTTCTGAAATGCTCAGAATTGAAATCCCATTTAAGGTTCCATCCTTCTGAATTCCCATGGCAAAGGTAATGTCTCCACCATATCCTTCATGGCTTGTGACGGTAAGGACATAGCCAAGTACATTTCCACCCCTTTGGCCTCACGACAAGACACAGCATCCATTTTCCTTATGTACTTTTTACACTCCAAAGTCTCCGCCTCAGAATATTCCCATTTTTCTACGCCAAAGGAAGGAGCATATGCGATTCGCTTGATATTCCACCCCTCCGTAAAACGCAGAAATGCATCAGGCATTTCGCCAAAATATAGATGAAAAAAGTATGAACGCCAAATCTGATCACTACCAACTACAATGGCATCAAATCGATTCTTCGGAATATCTTTCAAACTATTAATAAAATATTCATGAATATTAGCATTCACGAAATGATAGGTATTTGCGCAATACGTATTTTTGGCAACCTCTTTCTTGATATATCCGTATGTCATGAGTATATTATCGGAATTATAGTTTGATCTTTTTGTTCTTGGCTTTATTTACTCCAAAAACTTTGTATAATCAACATTCAATGCTTTACCAAGTTTTTTTGCCATTGCAAGACCGATAGTACGGCGATTATTTTCCATTGCAGAAAGATTTGTATATTTAGTTCCAACTATTTCTGCAAGCTGAACAAGTGTCAGTCCTGAGCGTTCACGATAAATTGAAAGTATTCTTCCAGGAGTCTTTCTTGCTTTGATTTCCTTAGCAACATCTGTAGTTTTCCATTCTTCAAGAAGTTCATCATCGTTTTCATCTTCTATAATTTGTGCATTTGGATATGCTTTTAAAATTGCTTCTTTAATAAGTGGAATTCCATGTCCGTTGAATGTTGCATTAATATGGCGCGTTTTCTCTACTACCTGCATAATATACCTCAATTTCAATACTGTTATTCTCGCATTTCCAGCAAGCCACATAGCTATAATTCAAATGACAATGATACTTTGTCTTTGAAAGTTTGGAATAATTAGGCCAAGAAGGTTGTTCAGGACCATTTGCTTCCAAGTCATCGGTCAGTTCATCAAATAAGTCTTGAACATTTTCCGGAAGTTTTCCAATATTTCGGCTAAGTTTTCTTTTGACAAGTACCTTTTATTTTGAAGTTTCTTCTCTCATAAATATAATGTATCATAATTGATATATAAAAGCAAGAAAAAAATATGCACTGGGACAAGAGCGGTTATTAGGTAGTTTTACAAACTGAAGAATAGAAACGATAAAGAAATATCACATGATAAAAGCAAATCCTGACTTGCTTTTGTAAAACAATTCGTATGCGTTAACGCACGCCGACTGCAGATTCTCTTCTGTAACGGCGTGCGTTTTTTTGTGTGCTGTGTTAATTTATAATCAGGCTTATTATAACAAAAGCTATTCAGCAACATCTACAAACGGCTTGAATTCTATATTCCAGAGAAGTAGTTTTTCCGTTACTTTCGCAGTGAGTTTTTTATAATCTTTGCGGAATGATTTTGCTGTTCGAAGCTCATGTTTCATACGGACATTGCTGCCTTAAAATCTGCAAAGGACTTAAATGTTTCTACATCACCTCTTTCAACTTCTTCAATTGCTTCGTCAAGTCCGTTTTTATTAGACTCTTCTTTGCTTTTGAACAAAAGAAAATCTAAAAACTCTGAAACTTCTTCCATATATTTTTCAGGAATTGTTTTCAATTTTTCTTCTACAACTGCATATGGCATAGACGACCTCCTTCTATTTTTTTAATTATATCATAATGATAGTCTTTTATCCATTATATTGTTTGGAGTTATACTCTAATCGTAAAATCTGTAGAATCCTACGAAATAAACGATTGCATATGTATGAATTTTTCAAAGGACAATGAGGCCGTACGCAACATCGCTAAGCTTGCTACTGGAATCGAAGGTTCTGACAAAAACGGCGGTAAAAAAACTTTAAGCAGGCCCCGCGCGATAAGTGCAGAGGCATTTTTCACGCAGGGCCTTTTTTTACAATTTTCAAAAGTGTTCCATGTAGAATTTAAGTTGTATTTATGCTATAATCCGCCCGATGAAGCAGACTACCCAGACTGAACGGCTTGACAAAATACTTTCAAACAGCGGCTTTGGAACAAGAAAAGACGTAAAGCGCCTTGTACGTAGCGGTGAAGTTCTTGTTAACGGCGAAACTGTCAAAAATCCTGAATTCCATGTTTCAATAGAAAATGACACACTTTGTGTTCAGGGTGAGGAAGTAAAAGTCAAAAGACATGCATATTTTATGCTCAACAAACCTGCAGGGTACATCTGTTCAACAAAATCGGGCGCTTATCCTACAGTTTTTGATCTGCTTGACGAAAGTGACCGGCGTACATATCTTGGCGGTGATCTTGGAACTATTGGCCGTCTTGATGCAGATACAGAAGGACTTTTGATTATTACAAGTGACGGCGATTTGAATCACAGGCTTACTTCACCAAAGTGGCGTGTTCCAAAGACTTATCTTGTTCACCTTGCAAATGAAGTTGATGAACAGGAACGTGAATCTTATGTAGCCGACCTTGCGCGCGGTGTTCATATAGAGGCAGAAGCCAATGCAGAAGCCGCTGACTGTCTGCCCGCTCAACTTGAATGGTGTGATGTACAGGAGAATGACAAAACTGCGGCGGCTGTTTGTAAAATTACTGTTTATGAAGGAAAGTTTCACGAAGTAAAAAGGCTGTTTGCCGCTTTGGGAAACGAAGTTACATATCTTAAAAGAATAAGAATGAACAGACTTTTTCTTGATGAGTCTCTGGCGTGCGGTCAGTACCGTGAACTCACAAAAGAAGAATTTGATTTGCTAAGTACACTTAACGATGAGGAAGTATAAAAAATCCGCCGAAATGTCGTCGGCTTTTTTAACTCAAAGTTCGCAATGCGAACTTTCTTATTGAACTGCGTTTTTCACTTTGTTGCAAAACGCAATAAAAACATTTTCGACTGTTGAAACAGTCTTCAAATATTTTATGGAGGATTTATGCTGTCGGATATTGAAATTGCACAGAAAAATGTTATGGATGAGATTACCGGGGTTGCAGAAAAACTTAATCTTTCGGCCGGGGATCTTGAAACTTATGGTAAATACAAGGCCAAGATTTCTTTTGAAAAGCTCCGCGAACTTCAGAACAAGGCACTGAATCCTTCAGAAAGAGGAAAACTCATTCTTGTTACAGCCATGACTCCGACAGCTGCCGGTGAAGGAAAGTCTACTGTAACAATCGCTTTGGGTGACGGTCTCAGGCATATTGGCAAAAAATCTGTTATTGCACTTCGCGAACCCTCCCTTGGTCCGTGTTTTGGTATAAAGGGCGGTGCATGCGGCGGCGGTTATGCCCAGGTTGTTCCGATGGAAGACATTAATCTTCACTTTACCGGCGACATTCATGCAATAACTGCTGCCAACAATCTTATGGCTGCTCTTATAGACAACCATCTTCAGCAGGGAAACGAACTGGGACTTGACCCGCGCACAATTTCCTGGAAGCGTTGTGTTGACCTTAACGACCGCGCATTAAGAAACGTAATTGTCGGACTTGGTTCAAGGATTGACGGTGTTCCAAGAGAAAGTCATTTTCAGATTTCTGTTGCAAGCGAAATTATGGCAATTGTCTGTCTTTCAAAAACAATTTCTGAACTCAAGGAACGCATTTCTGCAATAACAATCGGCGAAACTTACGTAAAGGTTCCTGTTACTTTCGGTCAGCTCAAATGTACCGGAGCGGTTGCGGCTCTTCTGAAAGATGCAATCCGGCCCAATCTTGTACAGACACTGGAGCATACTCCGGCATTTATTCATGGCGGACCTTTTGCAAATATTGCTCACGGCTGCAATTCTATCAACGCAACACTCTGTGCCCTTGCGACTGGTGACTATGTTGTTACCGAGGCCGGCTTTGCAGCAGATCTTGGTGCAGAAAAATTCATGGACATAAAGTGCCGCATGAACGGTATTCACCCCGATGCAGCAGTAATTGTAGCAACTGTGCGCGCAATAAAGATGCACGGTGGTGTTGCAAAGGCAGATCTTTCACACGAAAATCTTGAGGCCGTCAAAAAAGGTTTTGCAAATGTAAGATGCCACATAGAAAACATGAAGAAATTCGGGGTGCCGGTTGTAGTTGCCTTAAACAAATTTGTAAGCGATACAGATGCCGAAGTTGCACTTGTTGAACAGCTTGCTTCTGAATGTGACAGTACTGCAGTTCTTTGTGAAGGCTGGGGAAAAGGCGGAGAAGGTGCTGTTGACCTTGCAAACAAGATTGTAGAACTCTGCGATTCAAAGTGTAACTTCAAAAACATTTATTCACTGGATTCAACCCTTGAAGAAAAAATAGAAACTCTTGCAAAAGAAATTTACCGCGCTGACCGTGTAGAATTTGAATCAAAGGCGCTTAAGAAATTAAAGGCCTACGATGCTGCCGGTTACGGAAAACTTCCTGTCTGCATGGCAAAGACACAGAATTCCATAAGCCACGACAAGTCACTTCTTGGTGCTCCTAGCGGCTATGTGTTCCCGGTACGTGATGTTCAGCTTTATTCGGGTGCAGGTTTTGTAGTTGCCTTTGCCGGTGACATAGTGGATATGCCCGGTCTTCCTAAAGCCCCGTCTGCATTGAACATAGATGTAGACGACAACGGCTGCATTTCGGGATTGTTCTAATGTAAAAAAAAGTGCCGCTCCGTAAAGAAGCGGCACTTTTTTTATGCTATTTTTTAAGCTGTTCTTTTATTGCGGCAAGAAGTTCGCTGTAGTTTTCAAATGCCGGAATTGTAGGGTTGTCGGCCTTGATTTTGTCTGTACTCTTAAACAGAAATCCTGCCTTGCTTGCTTTTATCATTCCAAGATCATTGTAACTGTCGCCGCTTGCAATTGTGTCATAACCAATGGACTGCAGAGCCTTAACGGTTGTGAGTTTTGAATTTTCTATGCGCATCTTAAAGCCTGTGATTTCTCCTGAAGGCGCAACTTCGAGCGAGTTACAGAAAATTGTTGGCATTCCAAGTTTTTTCATAAGAGGGGACGCAAACTGTGTGAAAGTGTCGCTTATTATAATTACCTGGCAGAGTGAGCGCAGTTCGTCAAGAAATTCCTTTGCTCCGGGCATTGGGTCTATTGTTGCTATTACATCCTGAATCTGTTTGAGACCTAGTCCGTGTTCCTTAAGAATGCCCAGTCGCCAGTTCATGAGCTTGTCGTAATCGGGCTCGTCTCGCGTTGTTCTCTTGAGTTCGGGAATTCCTGAAGCTTGTGCAAATGCAATCCAAATTTCCGGAACCAAAACGCCTTCCAAATCCAAACATGTAATATACATAAAATACCTCTGAATTTAATGATACAAAAAGTTTACCAAAAAAAGCATTTTCTGTACATATTAAGAAGTTTTGCCGGCATTAAGGGAGACTTAACATTTTGGAACTTTTTTGCTACAATTCCGCCATGGCAAAGAAAATTGAAATTTTGGACTCTACACTTAGAGACGGTTCCCAGGGTGAAGGAATAAGTTACTCTGTTCAGGATAAAATTCATATTGTTCAGGCTTTGGACGAACTTGGAATAAAATATATAGAAGCAGGAAATCCCGGCAGTAATCCCAAGGATATGGAATTTTTTCAGAAAGCCCGCGAACTTAAACTTTCTACTTCTAAAATTGTAGCATTCGGTTCAACCAGAAGAAAGGACATTGCGTGTTCAGAAGACTCCAATTTACAGAGCCTTCTTTCTGCAGAAACAGAAGATGTCGTTATTTTTGGAAAGACATGGGACTTTCAGGCTACAGAAATTCTTCACGCTACTCTGGAAGAAAACCTTGATATGATACGCGATACATGCGCTTATTTAAAAAAACAGGGGCGCAATGTTATTTTTGATGCCGAACACTTTTTTACAGGATATTCCGCCAATGCAGATTATGCTATGAAAGCGCTCCAAGCGGCGGTTGACGGCGGTGCTTCTGTTCTTTCACTTTGCGAAACAAAAGGTGGCTGTATGCTTGACGACTGCGCCCGCATTACACGTGCAGTTACCGAACGTTTTGCAGACAAAGTTACTGTCGGTATTCACACACACAATGATTCCGGTCTTGCTGTTGCAAATTCTCTTGTTGCAGTACAGAACGGCGCCACTCATGTTCAGGGTGTGCTTCTGGGATTCGGCGAGCGTACAGGAAATGCAAATCTTTCTACTATTATATCTGATCTTCAGCTTAAGATGGACTGCGAATGTATTCCACCCGAAAATTTAAAATCACTTACACCAATCTGCAAGCGTGTGGCCGAGATTACAAATATTACCCTTGAGCTGGGAATGCCTTATGTTGGCCAGAATGCTTTTGCACATAAAGCCGGAATGCATATTGACGCAGTGCTTAAAAATCCTGTCGCCTACGAACATATTTCTCCCGAAGATGTCGGTAACGAACGCGTGTTCCTTATGAGTGAAGTTGCGGGAAGAAGCATGATTATAGAAAAAATCCGCAAATTTGATTCTTCCATTACAAAGTCCAGTCCTGTTGTTGCAGAAATTGTCAATGAAGTCAAGGAACTTGAACACCAGGGTTACCAGTTTGAAGGTGCAGACGGAAGTTTTGAACTGCTTGTGCGCAAGGCTATAGGCAAGTACCAGCCGTTCTTTAATCTTCACTACTACAAGACAAGCAACGAAAAGCCGCTTATGGAAGAAAATCTTTATTCTCTTGCCCAGCTTAAAATTGATGTCGAAGGAAACATTCAGGTTGCGGCAGGTGAAGGAAACGGTCCTGTTAACGCACTGGACAATGCTTTAAGACAGGCACTCCTGTCCTTTTACCCCAGCGTGCGCCAGATTCACCTTACCGACTACAAGGTTCGTGTTCTTGACGGCAAGAGTGCAACTGCCAGCCGCGTAAGGGTTCTTATAGAAAGTTCTGACGGAACGGACAGCTGGACTACGATAGGTGTTTCTAGCGACCTGGTTGAAGCATCTTGGCTTGCTCTGGTAGATTCCTTTGAGTACAAGCTCATTAAGGATATAGAAAAAAAATACCAGCGTTTTATTTAACCTCGTATTGAAAATTTTTCAGGCTGAATTTGCCCTCTCTTTGTAAAACACAAGTACTTTACAAAAAGGGGGCGATTCATTATACTACTTTAAAAATACTTAATATTCTTTATTTATACTAAATACAGGAGCTTTTTTTATGGAAAAGACTATTGCTTTGATTCCAGGAGACGGAATTGGTCCGGATGTTGTTGCAGAAGGTGTAAATGTTCTTAATGCGGTTGCAAAAAAATACGGACACAAATTCAACTACAAAAATGTTATTGCCGGCGGTGCAGCCATTGACAAGTGGGGAAAGCCTCTTCCGCAGGACCAGCTTGATATTTGTCTTAACAGCGACGCTACTCTTCTGGGTGCTGTAGGCGGACCAAAGTGGGACAATGTAGCTCCCGAGATTCGCCCCGAGAAAGCACTTCTTGGACTGCGCGGCGGAATGAAAGTTTATGCAAACCTGCGCCCCGCTGTTATGTTCAAGCAGCTTAAGGATGCATGTCCTCTTAAGGACGAAATCGTTGGTGAAGGACTTGATATTCTTATTGTACGCGAACTTACCGGCGGAATTTATTTTGGCGACAGGGGAACAAGCGCTGACGGAAAAACTGCCTGGGATACAGAAAAATATTCCTGGGAAGAAATTGAACGCATCGTTCGCATGGGATTTGAGTTTGCAATGAACCGCCAGAAAAAGCTTTGCGTTATTGACAAGGCAAATATCCTTAACTCAAGCCGCCTCTGGAGAAAAGTTGCAGAAACTGTTCATGCAGAATTTCCCGAAGTTGAACTTTCTTTCCTTTATATAGACAATGCAGCCATGCAGCTTGTACGCAATCCGCGCCAGTTTGATGTTATTGCAACAAGCAATATGTTCGGCGACATTCTTTCTGATGAAGCCAGCCAGATTACAGGTTCTATCGGAATGCTTGCTTCTGCTTCACTTGGAGCCGGCGGTCCGGGACTTTACGAACCCATTCACGGTACTGCTCCTGATATTGCAGGAAAAGACCTTGCAAACCCGCTTGCAACAATTCTTTCTGCAGCAATGCTTTTGCGCTACAGTTTTGGTCTTGAAACAGAAGCAAAGGCTATTGAAAATGCAGTAAATTCTGTTCTTGACGCAGGTTACAGAACAGGCGACATTGCAGGTTCAGAACGTGATGCTGTTAAGGCTGCAGGAAAACTTGTAGGAACAAAGAAGATGGGGCAGCTTGTAGTTGACTTTATCAATGCTTAAGAAAGTTTCTAAAAATTGCAATTCTTAGAGATTGCTCTTAAGTAAAATTACCTGATAAAAAGGCCGCGGAAACTTTCTGCGGTCTTTTTTTGCCTTATAATTTTTTATGTGGTATAATAGTTCAATTGGTGCGCTTAAGCGCATATGTAAATAAAGGCAGTTGTGTAGCAACTTAACTTATTCTGGAGATAGTCGTGCAGGTTTCCGCGTCAGTTCACAGCAAATGGAATTCAGTTCTTGCCATGTTTGCAAAAGGAATTCATGCCGGGATTTTAAAAATAAATCTTTCTGACTGGACTTTTTCAAAACTCGAAGTTTCGCAGAGCGGCTTTGCTGACAAAAAAATCAATATTGGCTGGGAAAAATATTTTTCTGTTATGCTGCGCCGTGTGTTAAGAATGGACCGCGACAGGTTTTTCAGATACCTTAGTCCTGACTCCCTTTCACTTATGGACGAAGGCGACCGAAATAAATTTCTTTTCAGAAGATTACGGCCTTTACTTGGCGGCAAGCACGCGTCTGTCTGGTTTTCTTCAGACATAATTATTCATGACGGTTTTGCTTTTGTTACATTTATGGATATTTCCGAAGAAATGCGTCGCAACCATCTTATGGAAAATCGCCGCACTTTTAAGGAAGACGGGTACAAACGCGCCATTGTTTCTGACGCAATTGCAATTTATGAATTCAACCTTACGCAGAATAAAATTATAGGAAGCCCTGTTCAGCGTATTGCAAAGCGTGAGATTCCGCTTAAGGAAGCACTTGCCCTTTCTGCAAACTGTTCCTATTCTGAATTTATAGAAGCGGTGTGCTGGGACATGTACGGTGCCGAAAAGAAAAAGTTTCTTTCCAAAATGAGCAGGACGCATCTTCTGGAATGCTATTCGCGCGGTGAATACGAAACATGGTTTGACTACTGCAAAACCGGTTATGACGGCACGGAATTCTGGTCGCGCAATACTGTTATTTTAATGCGTGATGAACTTAACGGGGACATCTGCGGTATTTCTGTTGTAAAAAATATTACCGAGCATTATCACCAGGAAGAAGAAAAAATTTATCAACTTGAAGTTATCAATGCTCTTACCATGGAATACAGCAATGTGTTTATGGTAAATGTTATTACCGGCAAAATAAGGATTGTACGCCTTAACGACACGGCCGGTTCTTTTTATAACGAAGCGTTCGGCAAGCAGGTGTACGAAGACGCAATTGACATGTACATCGAAACGTCTGTTTATGAAAGCGACCGCGATATGATGAGGCTTGCGTTTTCCAAAGACAATATAATCAGACAGGTGGGAACGCACGAAACCTTTAGCGTAAATTACAGAACTTTTATTAACGGACAGCTGTCGTACATGAAACTTAAGATTGTGCGCATAGGAAATCCTGACGAATACAGCGATGTTCTTTTTGGTTTTATGAATGTTGATGCAGAAACAAAACACGAAATGCACCAAAAAAAACTTCTCGAAGAAGCTCTTGCCTCTGCAGAAAACGCAAACAAGGCAAAGTCACGCTTTTTGTCAAACATGAGCCATGACATACGAACACCGATGAATGCAATTACAGGCTTTGTAACTCTTGCAGAAAAACATGCCGACAATCCTGTTCTGGTAAAAGAATATCTTGAAAAGTTAAAGTCAGGAAGCGAACATCTTCTTGGCCTTATCAATGATGTTCTTGATATGTCAAGAATTGAAAGCGGAAAATATTTACTTAATCTTGAACCGAATAATCTGGTTAACATAATTGATTTTGTAAACGACGTTGTTCAGCCCCAGGTTCAGAGTAAGAACTTAAAATATGTGTGTTCGGCTTCTGAAATAAGGCAGGGGAATATTATCTGTGACAGCCTTCGTTTGCGGCAGATTTTGATAAATCTTCTGGGAAATGCCGTAAAATACACAAAAGCAGGCGGAACAGTTTTTTTTAAGGTTGAACAGCTTGAACAGAATAAGGCAGACAGAGCGTTGTTCCGTTTTACTGTAAAGGACACCGGAATTGGAATGTCGCAGGAATACAAGAGTCATTTGTTTGAAGCCTTTGAACGCGACCTTAATTCCTACACGCGCAATGTTCAGGGAACGGGACTGGGACTTTCCATTGCAAAGAATCTGATTGATCTTATGAACGGTAAAATTTCTGTTCAGAGTGAAGAAGGAAAGGGAACGGAATTCAGGATTGAAATTGACTTTAAGCTTGCCGATTCAAATGATCTTAAGGCTGTACGCGATTTGGAAAATACAGACGTTTCTTTTTCTGCACAGGGGCTCAGACTTCTTTTGGTTGAAGACAATGAAATAAACAAAGAAATTGCATATGAACTGCTTTCGGATCAGGGCTTTGAAGTTGAATGTGTTGTAAACGGCGCGCTTGCGGTTGCCAAAGTGACTGATCGGCCGGCTTTCTACTATGATGCTGTTCTTATGGATGTGCAGATGCCTGTAATGAACGGTTACGAAGCTACAAAAAGAATACGCGCGCTTTCTGACCAGAAAAAAGCAAGTGTTCCCATAATTGCAATGACGGCAAACGCTTTTGAAGAAGACCGCAAAACCGCACTTGAAAGCGGAATGAATACTTTTGTTACAAAACCGTTTGACTTAAAGAAACTTATGGAAACACTGGGCAAAACAATCCGCAGGGTAAATTAAGCTTTGCTTTCTATTGCCTTGAATTCTTTGTTCATAGAGATAAACATAATTAAGGCAATGATTATTGAAATTATATCTGCAATCGGTTGAGCAAAAATAATTCCGTTCTGACCGGCAATTGCGCGTCCCAAAAAGAGCATCGGCAAAAATACGAATCCCTGTCTGCTGGCAGAAAGTGCAAGTGCTGCACCGGCTTTTCCCATTCCCTGGAATGAAAAATTGAATACAAACATTATTCCAAGTACCGGTCCAGAAATCATAAGTGTCCTTAGCATTCTGCAACCTGTATCAATAACCTGTTCGTTGTCTATGAATATGCCCACAATATTTCTTGTGAAGGCAAGATAGATTGCCGTCATTACGGTACCGATTATCAGAACACATATCATGGAAAATTTCATTACATCTTTTAAACGCCTGAAGTTTTTGGCTCCGTAGCTGTAACCTATGAGAGGCTGGATTCCGATTGCAAGTCCCATCTGAAGGAATACTACGAGCATGTTTGCTTTCATTGCAATTCCCATACTTGCAACCTGAATGTCGCCGTAAGAAGCAAGGAATTTGTTCATTACAATGTTTGAAAGGCTCATCAGAACATTATTGAGTGAAGCCGGAATTCCGATTGCAATTACAGAAAGCGCAATTTTTTCCATTACCTTAAAGTCAGAAAGTTTTATTGAGAGCATTGATTTTTTGCCGCATGCGTGTACAAGAAAGAATACCAGCGAAACAACGTTTCCTATTACAGTGGCAATGGCTGCTCCCCGTACACCCATATTCATTCCCAGAATCATTATAGGGTCAAGAATAATGTTGGCGACTGTTCCTGCCATCATTCCTATCATAGCGTTGTTTGCCGCTCCCTCACCGCGTACAAGATTGGGAAAGGCTGTGGAAAGAACAACAGCCGGTGCGCCCCATGCAATGCTGTAAAGGTATTCTGCGGCATAAGGACCTGTCGCCTCACTTGCGCCGATCATTTTAAGAATAAGAGGCATTCCCAGAATAAAAAAAGCGCCTCCTATAATTCCGGTAAGGATTCCCGCGTAGAAGCAGAAAGAAGAAATGTGTTTTATTTTTTCTGTCTGTTTTTCACCGAGCGCGCGTGAAATAAATGTACTGCCGCCGATTCCGAAAATGTTTCCTGCAGCCATTAAAAAAAGGAATACAGGTGTTGCAATAGAAACGGCGGCAACTTTGTTTGGGTCACCCATCTGACCGACAAAAAAAGTATCGACCATATTATAGATGACTGTTACCAGCATGCTTGCTATTGTAGGAGTAGCAAGTTTTGCTATCGCAACCGGAACAGGATCGCTTTCAAAGATATGTATATTTTTAATCATAGAAAAAAAATTTACTGTTTGTAAAAGAATATGTCAATATAGGCATATGTATAATAATTCGTTAACTAATAGTAAATTATATTACCTCCGAAACGGCATCTTCTATAACTGTGTTTTCACATTCTGCAGTTATGTCCACAGGTTTTGCAAATCTCAGGTAATATAAGATGCATTTGATTTTTGCTTTGCCGCCTGTTATCTGCAAAAGTGCCTGACGGTAACACGCCAGCTGTGAATAATAAATCTCGGGTGCAACAGACTGGTTTGTCTTGAAGTCCACAATCGTGTAGTTTCCCTGTTTGTCTTTAAAGACAAGGTCCATTGTTCCCTTAAGAATGCGTTCACCTTCCTTTGTATTTATTCTGCTTCTGAATTCCCATTCTGTTCTTTTCCAGGAAGACGCTAGTGCACAAGATGCCAGTTCTGTTTTTAAAAACTCATCGCGCATTTTTTCGCAGGCTTTCTTTATGGCAGCAAGTTTTGTTTTGCTTCCGTTAAGTCCGGTAATTTCTGACTTTGGAATCTCTGTCTGCATTCCTTCTATTGCATTCTGCATGTAAAGGTGGGCGATTGTTCCGAAGTTTGCAAAAGTGAATGCCGCTTCTCCTTGTGTTTCTGTTGATTTGACTATTTCATTTATTTCCTGGTAGGGCGCATCTTCTGCAAAATACTCTGTGTCTGCACGGGAAGTTTCGTCATCTGCAATGTGAATGTGGCTCGGCGAAATATGTATGTTTGGTACATCTTCTTTTTGTGTAACTGTTGCGCACTCTATTTCTTCCTGCATTTTTTTTGCGGCAAGAATTTTATTGTCGCTGGTGTTTTCGTTGCAGGAATCTGCCTTTTCAAAAATTTCACTGCGGTCAATGCATTCTGTTGATTCAAAATTCCAGGGCGCAAGTTGTGAAACATTGGGTTTGCGTTCCGGGCTAAAGTACTGGAAGAGCGGGCAAAGGACAGTAAAGATTGTTCTTGGAAATTCCAGACTCTGGTTTGTACTGTCATCGCTGTTGGGAATCTTTCCCGGAATATATGCGAATGGTTCAATTTTTTTTGAAGACGAAAACCTTCCTTCAAAGCAGCCCGTTATGTAAAGTTCATGCTCTGCGCGTGTAAAGGCAACATAGGCAAGTCTTCTGAGTTCTGCACTTAGCTGCGCCTGCGAAACGTCTTTTTGCGTATCGTAAAAATAATTTCTTTTTGCATCTATTTTGCCGCAGTCAATTTTTAAACAGAACGGAGCGGGCAAAGTATTTACAGAAAGACCGAATTCAGGGCTCATGTAAACAGGCTCCCCGTTTTTTTCTTTTTGTCCTTCATATTCAATGTCGCATACAAATACAACGGGAAACTGCAGTCCTTTGCTTTTGTGAATTGTCATTATGTGAACGGCATCTCTTTGTTCAAGTGGAATATCAATGTCCTGAAGTTTTTTTGTTTCGTCCTGGTATGTGCGTATACCGTCAATAAAGGTAGCGAGGCTTTCGGGTACAAGGTCTGAATTGCGCGCCAGTTCAAAAAGAATATCATAGAGTGAACCGTACATTTTTACGCTTTCGTTCCAGACAGTTTCATACCTGTATCCAAGATCATACCACAGCGTACTGAGCGTTTTTGTGAGCGGCTGGATTTTTGAAAGTTCCACTGTTCTGCGGAAATTTTCTGCAGCATTGTCCCACTTGGAAAGACTTTCGACTTTTACTGCTCCCCTCGCGCTGTCATCGAACGGGTCCAGATTCAGTGCAAGAACATTCTGCGCTTCTTCTTCGCTTAAGTTTACAAACGGCGAGCACAAAACCTTTGCATAAGAGTTTCTGTCCTGAGGGTAAACGCAGATGCTCAGATAAGAAAACAAATCGTTTACAGGTCCGTCTCCGAAAATTCCCTTGAATGTTTCTGTTGAATACGGAATGGAATGCTGTAAAAGCATGCGTTCAAAAACATTCTGGTTGGAAGTTGTTTTCAAAAGAATTGCAATATCAGATGCTTTATATTTTTTTTCTATATTAATGAGTCTGTCAATTTCAGAAGCAACCCACGCGGCTTCACTTTCTTTTGCACTCAAAAGTTCTTCATTTTTGCTGTCGTCTTTTTTTATCAAGTGAACATTTACTTTTTTTTCTGCAAACGTGGCGGTTTTCTCTGCAGGAATTTCTACGCCGGAATAAAGTGCTTCGTATGCAGGTGTATTTTCAGGTGCTTGTGCTTCCGGAGTAAAGACAGACGGAATGTGTCCCAGATCCTGCTTCTGCTGTTCAGTGATATTCGGATTGTAAACTTCACCGCCGAATATTGTGTTAAAGGCGTGTATGAGTTTTGCGTCGGAACGGTAGTTTGTTGTAAGCTCAAGATTTCCGCCACCGTCTTCTCCTTTAAGCGTGTCCTTTAATTTTCTGAAGACAGAAACATCTGCTCCGCGGAATTTGTATATACTCTGCTTTTCGTCCCCTACAAAAAACAATTTTTCGGGACAAAGGTCTTCTGCACGCGCCGGACCTTCTTCGTTGACACTTTCTTTTTGCGCAAGAAGAAACAGCATTTTTCTCTGCAGTTCGTTGTTGTCCTGGAACTCATCAATCATAATTGCCTTGAAACGCTTTTTTTCTTCGGCACGGATTTTTGGCTGTTCGGTAAGAATTTTGAGTGCAAGCTCAGAAATATCGCGGAAGGTAAGAATTCCCGTAGTGCGCTTTGTGTCGTTTACGGCTTCCTGAAATTCTTCAAGAAGTTCAGCTGCTTTTTCTGCAGTGGAATAACCCCAGACAAAATTCAAAATGGAACACAACTGTTTGAGCGCGACATAAAGTGAAGACAATGTTTCTTTGAATTCTTTGACAGTGTTTTTAACAGAACAGAATCCTGCCATAGAAGAAATGTACTCCTGCATTTTTGAAGTATCACCGTTTTCTATGTCTTCACTGTTAATCAGCGTCTGTTCAACTTTTGGAATACCGCTTTCTGTGTCCTCATAATAATTTTCGAGCTGTGCAAATATTGCGGCTATGGTTGTAAGCTTCTGTCTTTTTTTGTCGAGTTCAAAATAAATTTCCCTCATTCTGTCAACGCAGGCAGATGCTGCTTCGGAATATTTTCTCCATGCAGTGATGGCAGCGTCTTTTTGCTTTAACAGATCTTTTTTGAAATCAATCGGGTTTGCAACTGACGAATATTTTTGTACCGTGTCAGAAAAAAACTTCTGTGCAATTGCTTCAAAACTGTATTTTTCTGCCAGCATGCGTACTGCCAGATTATCGCGGTTTTTAAGAAGAAACGGAAGTGCAGTCTTAAGAATGTTGTCTTCTGCGCTGTCTTTGTCCTGCGTAAAGTCTGGTTTTATTCCGTAAAGGTGTGCACCTTGTCTTGCAACAGAGGCGCAGTAACTGTCCAGTGTCATAATCTGCGCGTTGTTGAAATTTTCTACTGCTTTTTTTGCAAGTTCGTTTCCGTTTTGTGCGGCTTCACGGAGCGTAGTAAAAATTCTGCTTTTCATTTCTACAGTTGCTTTTTTTGTAAAAGTAAGAGTCAGAATCTGTTCAACGCCTATATTTTTTTGCGTTACCAGGTAGCAGAATCTTTCTGCAAGTACAGTAGTTTTACCCGACCCTGCACCTGCACTTACTACCGAGTTGCGCATAATTTCTTTTGCCTGAATCTGTTTTTTATCAAGTTCTTTTGCCATTTTATTCCCATCCTTTTTCAAAAATTATCTTCCGCTTACGGTAAAGAACCTGCGGCATATTGCCCTGTACTTTCTGCAGTTTTTGTCAGTGCACACCGGATAATTCTGAATCTTTTCGTCAATTTCAAAGTCTTCTGCCAGAATACGTTCCATGTATTCGTCCAGGCATTGTCTGAATACTTCCATCGTTGGCTCAAAATCTTTGTCGCACTCTTTTGTTTTGTTTGTAAAAGCATTTGTTACGCTTCCTTTAACAACAGTCGGTACAGGATCTTTGATTGTAAAAAACACAGAATTTTCAATCTGCTTTCTTTTTTTCTTGTCTTGGTTTTCCATTAATTCAATATACATTGGCATCTGAAAGTCGGGCAGTGTTTCTGATGTTTCAGGATCATGCAAAAGCGACTCTGCTCCCGGTACCGAATTGCTTGATGTCTTGTAGTCAACCAGAGTATATTCTCCTGTCTGCGTATTTTTCAAAACACAGTCTACGCGTCCGTTGAGAATATAATTTTTTCCTTCGGGTGCAAACCAGTATTGCTGTTCAGTTTCTGCAATTTCATAATCACAAAACCATCGTGAAAATTCAATTACGGCAGTTTTGAGCGCGTCATAATATTTCTTGCGTTTTATTTTAATCAAATCGCGGGCAATATTTGAAGTTTCATATTTATCAAGCGCTTCATCAACACTTTCAGAAAGAAGCTTTTCATATTCCGGAGCAAGACCGTTTTCTTCTGTCTTTACAGGGAGGGAAAGTTCTTTTAATTTGTTGCAGTAAATTTCAAGAGCATTGTGATTGATTATACCGTCTGTAAAATCGTCAACAAGTTCAGTTTCGTTATTGAGCGGTGCAGTGTTTAGAATATATTTGAAAAGCCACAGACGCGGGCAGGCAAAGAAGGTAGACATTGCGCTCTGGCTTATTCTGTAGCGGCCCGACTTTTCGTCAAAGAGTTTGTTCCGGATAAGTTCAGAAAGATTTGCAGCTTTAGAGTCTTCTGAAATTTTATTTACGCACTTGTTCCATTTGTCAAAACCGTCGGCAATATTTTTGTAAGTGTGTGTGTCTTCAAAAAGTTCAGCCTTTGATTCTTTTAGAAAACCGTGTGCAAAAGCGTATCCTGTAAAAGTCTTTTCGGCAACAGAAAATACGCATTCTTTGCCAGAAGAAATTCTGTAAAGCGTCATGTAGTAATTTGTTGGATCTATATCTTCTATATTAAGTGCAGCGCGTTTTGTTTCGCTCAAAAAAGACATGCGTTTGAAAATTGCTCCCAGTGACATGGAACTCTGGCTTGCGTCAATTACAAAATGGTATTCGTATGGGGCAGTTGACGCCGGACGGTAAGGGTAAACTGTAACGCCGTTGGAGTTTCCCTGCGGAATATAGCGTACCGTTTCGAGATAGTCGTTAAAAAAATTGAATGCACACGGAACAGTGCAGTCCGGAAACTGTTCTTCGAGTTTTACAAGCGCTTCAAGTTCTGAAATACAGCGGCTTATAATGCTGTCTGCCTGGACAGTAAATTTCTGTGCGTCAAAGAATTTTTCCTTAAAGGCAAAGTATGCTTTTTTTACCTGCGCAAAAGTTTTTGCATTTGCAAGCGGAACAAGTTTTTCCTTTAACATTCCGTAAAGATTTTTTATAAGTTCAGTGGGTGCTTCTTTTTTAGGATTGAATTTTCTGAATGCATCTTCCCAGACATCATGTTTTTTTCCATTATATTCAAATGAGCACAGACAGTTGTTGTTTTTGCCAAATTCAATAAGTTCGGTATTTGCGGCTGGGTTTATCCACGGCAGCTGGTTGTTTAAGAGAAGATGCTTTATGCTGTCAAACGAAAAGTTGGTGTCGTAACAGTCCCTGATTTGTGCAAAAAAACTGCCCGCGCCTGTTTTTGAAAGAGGGTGTCCTTCTCTTATGCTGAACGGAATTTCTCGTATGCTGAATTCTCTTTCTATATAGGGGGAATATGTTTCGAGGTCGCTTACACTCAGTGCCATCTGTGTCCACGGAACATTCTGCGTTTCATGAAGGCTGCGCATTTTTATTGCAGTCTGCGTAAGTTCCTTGCGTGAATCTGAATAGACATTTACCGCAGGCTGAACCTTGAGTTCGTTTTCGTCAAGATGCACAAGTGTTACAGATCGCCCGTTGCAAAAAGGTTTGTCTTCTGAATATACGCTGCAATTTTGTGAAAGAATTTCGCTGTATTCCGCGTAGTCCATAAGACTTTTGGGGTAAAAAATAAAATAGCGGTTTCCGTCTTCGTGGAACTGGGGTTCCTGCCAGGCTGTTTCAAACAAAGCGTGCTCATCAAGAAAGGCAGAATATCTTTTGTAAATTTCTTCATAGTCGCGGTCTTCGTCATCGTAAACAAGGCTGCCACCTTTTTTATCACGTATTTTTTTCCATTGCCCAAGCGACGGCAGAATACCCGCAATCCAGTTGGTAAAGCCGGCCGCTTTAGTGCAGTATTTTTGCGAAATAACTTCCCTTAAAAAAGGATTCCGTGCATTTTCTTCTATTAAATTTGCTGCAAAAACAGAACGCATTAACGATGGCGCCGCAGTTTTGTCTTTTACCGACGCTTTGACCGACGCGGCCTTAAAGTCGTCCCATGCAATGAATCTTTCCATTGCAACAGCCGTTGTTCCGCTTATAAAAGTTGCCCTGTCTGCCCAAAGATCTGCCGACGCTCCTGTAGGAAAGACAAAAATACAGTTTTCTTCCATTATAAAGCGAGTGATTATGTGTTCAATTAAGTTTTTTGCCATGAAAAATTTCTCCAATTAACGGGATAGTTTGCAATTCAAAATTCAACCAGATAATATTTTCATTATTATAACATACACAAAGCTCCATTGAATGTCATTGTAAAAAATATTTTTATTTTTTTTGCGAAGAGCCCTGGTTTGTAACGATGTATAGATTTGTTTACCGACCAACAATTTCTTGCGGCAAGATATAACTGTGTTAAAACAGTCCCAAAATGCTTTATAATTTGCCGATAGCATGGTATAATCTTGCCATGGGATGCATAAAATATATTTCCATAGAAGAAACTGCAAAAAAATGGTGTATTTCAGAACGTAGTGTCCGCAACTACTGTTCGCTTGGGCGTGTTCCGGGTGCTGTTCTTGATGGCAAAACCTGGAAAATTCCTTCAACGTCAAAAAAACCCGAAAGGGCAGTCCGTCACGCTGTAAAAAAAGAACTGCTTCTTGAAGTTCTTAAAAGAGAAAAAGATTCAGCTCTTAGAGGCGGAATTTACCATAAAATTCAGATTGATCTTACATACAATTCAAATCACATTGAAGGATCAAAACTGAGCCACGAGCAGACTCGCTTTATTTTTGAAACAAAAACTCTTGGTATAACAAAAGGCAGTGTAAAGATAGATGATATTATTGAAACTGCAAATCACTTTCGCTGTATAGATCTGATTATCGAAAGTGCAAAATCCAGACTGACCGAAAGTTTAATAAAACAGCTTCATTTTATTTTAAAGTCAGGAACTTCTGACAGCCAGAAAACATGGTTTAAGGTTGGCGGATATAAAATGCTTGAAAATGAAGTAGGCGGTCAGAATACTGCAAAACCAGTTGAAGTGGCCGGCAGAATCAAGACTTTGCTTTCGGATTATAATTCAAAAAAAGAAATTAACCTTGATGATATTCTTGATTTTCATGTTCAATTTGAATCAATTCATCCTTTTCAGGACGGCAACGGTCGTGTAGGACGCCTTATTATGTTCAAAGAATGCCTGAAACACAACATCGTTCCTTTTATAATTACAGATGAATTAAAGCTGTTCTATTACAGGGGATTGCGGGAATGGAAAAATGAACGTGGTTTTCTGCGTGATACCTGCCTGACAGCACAGGATTTTATGAAAGAAACTCTAGGTAACCTGGGAATTGAATATTAAAATTGATCAGCAACAACGGTGGAATAAGAATATAACTTAATTACTTTAATAATTGCAAGATATACTTGTATTTATTAGCAAATCATGTCAATATTAAAGTATGCCAAATATAGATCTTTATTCCAAATTACTTAGACTGCATTGTTTTACTCATGAAGATATTGAAAAGCTGACTGGCGGAGTAAAAAATGCAGACAATGAAATTTTCTCTCTGAAAAAGAACGGACTTATACGTTCAATCCGCAAAAATCTATATACGGCTGTTTCTTTAAGTGATAAAAGTTCGGTAGCAGAACCGTTTGAAATCGCTTCCAAAGTTTCTTCGTTTTGCTGTGTATCTCACCATTCAGCTTTTGAATATTACGGATTTGCAAATCAGGTTTATTACGATGTCTATGTTTCTACTCCCCGACGTTTCAGCCAGTTTGATTTTGAAGGCCGGACATATAAACCTGTAATAACACAGAATACTTTTGGAATAGAAAATAAACGACATCTTACAGTTACTGATTTGGAGCGTACTGTACTGGACAGCATAAAGGATTTGGAGAAAATCGGGGGATTTGAGGAAACGATTTTTTGTCTTTTTTTAGTTTCAGAAATCAATGAAGAGAAACTTCTGGAGTATCTTTCTTATTACAAAAATCAATTTCTCTATCAGAAAGCCGGTTTTATTTTGTCACATCTTGAAAATTTTAATTTGTCTGAAAACTTTTTAGAAACTTGCAAAAAAAACAAAGGGCAGAGTGTCCGCTATATTGATGGAAAGAAAAATGAATTAGTGTTCAGTAAAGAATGGAATCTTTGCATACCACCGAAATATCTTGAATTATTGAAAGGAATGAAAAATGTTTGATTATAATAAAGAAGACCTGAATGAAATGGCAGCCGACTTGAACTTTGTTCGGGACACATTGGAGAAAGTTCTGCGTCTTACAGAAATCCTTGATTTTCTGAATTCAAATTCTTCTACAAAAGGAAAACTGGCACTAAAAGGCGGAACTGCAATTAATTTTACTGTTTTCGAACTTCCACGCCTCTCAGTCGATATCGATTTGGATTATTCTGTAAATGATACACTGGAGGAGATGCTTGAAAACAGGAATACTATCCATGAAGGAATTTTGAAATATCTCCATCGGGAGAATTATTCAATTAATCCTAACAGCAAGTCTTATCACAGCCTTGATTCAATTGTAGCAGATTATATAAACCGCGGTGGAGTAAAAGACAATATTAAAATCGAGATTAATTATTCCTTGCGGGCACACTTATATGAACCTCTGAACTTCAAACTAAATGTAAATGGAATTTCAACAAAGAATGATATTTCGGTTCTTACTGAAACAGAACTTTTTGCCGCAAAATTAAATGCACTTTTGAGCCGGGCTGCTGTACGGGATTTGTATGACGTTAATAATATGGTTGAACAGAATATCTTTGATGATTCTTCCTTTTTTGCTTTGCAAAATGCCTTTGTTTTTTATACAGCCGTTTCCCAAGAAGTAATACCAGAGGTTTACCAGATTTCAAAGATTGATGAAATTAAAATCAAAGAAATGGTAGTCCACTTACTGCCGGTTATTCACCGCGGACTTCATGTAAATTTGGAGAAAATGAAATCCAATGCAAAGACATTTACTTTAAAATTGACGGATTTAACAGAAAATCAAAAAGAGTTCCTTTCCCTGTTTAGGAAAAAGGTTTATAAACCTGAACTTTTGTTTACTGACAAAAGAATTCTGGATTCAATCAGAAATCATCCCATGATAATGTGGAAACTGATGGATAAGTAGTTTTCGCCCTTTCAGAGATTGAAAAAGAACTCTTTGCCCGGCGTAAAAACCTTATGGAAGAAAAACTTCAAACACTAGGATATAAACGTAAAGATGTTTATATAACAGACAACGGCCATATTTTTTGTTAAATTTTTGTATCAAATTATATCAATAGTTGTTTTTCTACTTTCATTGTGTTATAGTTTAAAGTGTAAAATTCATAACACCACGGAGAAGCTTATGAAAAAAGTTTATTTTCTTTTTACTCTGTTGGTTTCGGCGGCCTTTACTTTCTTTTTTGCATCCTGTTCTGCCGAATCAAAAACAGACATTCAGATTCCGCTCCAGAGTATGTTCAACCAGGTTTCTGAAGATGTTTCTTCTGAACCCGCAGCCGCAGTTTATGCCGTAAATCTTTCTGTAACCGGTGACTACGAAAAAACACTTAACGCCAGCGGAACCCTTGCGGATCTCAAAAACGCAACCTTTAATATAGGAGGAATTCCGTTTGGAAGCACAGTTAAACTTTCTGTTCTTATAGTAAAAGACGGAATACGCTTTTACGAGGGAACTTCTGCCGCATTTACTCTTGACGGCAGCGAAAATTCTGTAGAAATAGACCTAAAACGCTGTACCGGTCAGGCCAAAGCAGAAATTACTGTTGCTGCTGATCCTGAAATTTATTCTGCTTCGGTAAATACAGATACACCTGTTTTTACAGTAGATTCTGAATGCCTTAAAAATAACGCTGCAAAGATAACATTCTCTGTAAAAGAGCCTTTTAACTGGCCAACCGGAACAAAGTTCCTCTGGAAACTGAACGGAGTTGAATGCAGTACCAATAACTCTGTTGAAATAGATTTGTTTACAGACGCAAATATTCATAAAGGAACAGGCAATGTTATATCTGTTCGGGTAGAAACGCCGGAATATATAGTAAGCAATTCGTTTGAATTTGAACTTGTTATAAAATAGACAACAACCACAGAATAGGATGAGGTATATTATGAGAAAACTACTGCCTTTTTTTGCTTTGGCACTTTTAACACTGGCTGGCTGTAAAAACAGTTTTGACGCCACTACTGCGGAACATAAAATTCCCGCAAATGCAAATGTTGTTCTGACACTTGCGTCTCCTGAAAGAACAATCGCTCCGGGAAAGCTGTCAGAAATCCTTAAATCTGCAGAAAAAACAGAAGAATGGACTTTTACTTTTACAAGAACAGATGAACCTACTGTCCAGGATGTTATTACATACCCATGTGCGGCTTCTAAAACTACGGCATCATTTACTCTGCCAACCGGAACCTACGATATAACCGCAGAACTTTCGTATACAGACGCAACGGCTGACAAACCATATACATATACAATAGAAGGAAAGTTAACCGGTGTTAAAGTTTCTGACACTCCTGTCAGAGAAACAATTAATATAGCTTTTAAAAAGACAGCAGGCGGAACAGGTACTTTGAACTATACCTTTGACTTTTCGGGATGGGGTCAGTTCTTTACAGGAGAGCCGGTGTTGCATTATGGACGCGTAAAACACGGCGGTGCAGTCGCAGATGTAGAATGGCAGACAGAAAATCTGTATAACACCGGTACAACTGCAGATGACGGCTCTACAACTACAACTTATTTGAAAGAATATCCGCTGAATATGCCGTTTGATTCAGGTTACTGGGACGTTTACGCGTACGTTACGGGATACAATGCAGATGATCCAAAGCTTGTATACAATATTCCAATCAATGACAACCTTGTAGAAATTGCCGACAAACTTACAAGTACAGGAAGTATTGTTGTGCCCACTCCTGATACATCAAAACTGTATTACGTATCATGCGAAACAGACCAGCAGTATAATAACAACAACGGAACTTTTGAGTTCTCACGTGTTAGTCTTTTGAAAGCGTTTGAAAAAGCCAAGTCTCTCAAACCTTCTATTAAAGACGTAACGTTCAGTCTGGACAAGCTAAAAGGTGAGTCACTGGAACTTGATGCCTCAGTTCTTGCTACAGACAAAACTATTCATTTCAAAATTGCTTCTGGTGCAAGTTTTGAAATAACCCCGGATGGATGCCTTGAGCATGCCAGTGGATTAACTTCTGTTACTTTTGATACTGCTTCCGAAAAGAAAGAAACTGTTAATGTTGCAGACAGTTTTATTTCTAATCCTCTTAATGTCACATTAAAAAGTGGAGTTTCACTGAACTGCAAACTGTCAGAAGGTTCTAACGGTGTTAGAATGAATCTTCGTGTTTATGGTATTGAAAATTATCGTACATCACCTGTTATATCCCTTAACAGTACAACAGCACCTTGTAATACAACAATCTATGATGCAGATGGAAAAGACCCGACAAGTGAATATACGCTTTCTAAAAAGACTGTTGAAGCGACAGGTACAGAAGCTGCCAAAGCAGAATACTTTATTGTCCCGGCAGGAAGCGGTATTTTAGGTACACAAACAATTTCTGAACTTTCTGTAACATGCGCCTATGGCAGTGAAGCGCCTGAATTGACTAAAGATAAATATACGTACACAGGAACGACCCCTTACAATGATATCGCTGAAATTGCATTTACTGCAAGCGTAGCAAATGCTGTGTCATATGTCTGGTCATGCTATAACAGCGATACCGAACAGAGGGAAACTCTGTCGGTCATAGACACCTGCACAGTGAATATAAAAAACACTCCTGCAATTGATGAAAACGGTTTAATAACCATGCTGGTTACCGCAGCTGACTCAGATGGAAATGCCGCTTCGTATGAAGTAAAGTTTACAGTAACAGGTTCAACAATAAACAGCCGTAATATTTTGTGGGATGGAGATACATATTATGCAGTTTCAAATGATGCAATGACTTCTGATTTGTCTTTGTCAAACCAGACAAGTCTTGGTAATACTGTAAGGGACTTTGGTTTTGATGCCAGCAAGAACCTGTATACTTTGGTTTCTGGTCCTACAATTGTATTAAACTATTACACGAACAGGCTTAATGGATTTACTAGTATTACAAGTTCTGTAAATGCGTCAAGTACAGATATCTCAAAGATTGCAATTACTTCTAAAAAAGTTTATGCTTCCGGTGGCTCTTATTTAAATGAATTTGATCTTCCTCTGGTTGAAGGTTCGACTGCAACTGATGTTACTTCTTCCTGGACTACTCCTAGTTCAGAAGTAGGTATTGAAACTTATGCCTTGTCTTCACTGGCTGCTGACGACACTTATCTTTATATAGGTTGCAAAGATAGCAGTTTTGACCAGACACCTTTGTATGTAGTAAAATATGAATTAACTAATTTGAGCACCATTGCAGGAATAGCAAAGCTTGATACATCAAATCTTACATATGATAATAATGGTGCTGCAACTTCTTTGACATCAGAGATTACAGATATGCTGGTACAGGATGGAAAACTTTATGTTCTTGTTGCAGGTTATTATGAGGATTACGGTTACTATTCAAAGTTTAACGGCAATATGTATGAAATTGACCCGGCTTCTATAACAGTTACAGATAAAATGACTGCTCTAAAGCCGATATTCAAATTTAATGAACCCGCCGCTGTTACTGTAAACGATAAAGCAACAACAATAACTAATCCTTATCCTGCAAAGTTTGTTGCGGTAATGCCCAAAAAGCTTAAGATAGCGATTGACGGAGGAACGAAAGATGCCAGCGGTGCTTACATTGATGATGATTATGTTCTTACTTATGACATTGCTGAAAAATCGGCAACGGCAATAAAGTTTACAAACAGTATGTTTGACTTTTATGTTTATAGTACTTCTTCAGGCTTTCTTAAAAACAACTAATGTTCTTTTCTAAAAAAACGGCGCCCTCTGTTTCTGTATGCATACCCGTTTACAAAACAGAGGGCGTTCTTTTGCGCTGTCTTGAAAGTGTTGCCGCGCAGGATTTTGACGCAATAGAAATTATCGTTATAGATGACTGCAGTCCCGGCAAAGATGAGCGCGGCCGTTCCTGTAAAAGTATTGCTGCTGCTTTTAAAAAACAGTGCAAGATTCCGCTTGTGTATATAAGGCACGAACGCAACAAAGGTCTTTTGGAAGCAAGGCGCACGGCTGTTTTTGAAGCGTCGGGAACGTACATAATGTGCCTTGACAGCGATGACCGTCTTTTGCCCGGCGCAGTACGCTCTTTGTACAGCGCGGCTCTCGAGTCCAAAGCAGATATTGTTCAGGGCAGGGCAAATGTTTTTTCAGAAGGCAGTGCTTCGGAGCAGCGTATTCAATCTGTAAAAGAAAAAATAAAAGTACACGAAGGCATTCTTTTTGGCAAAGAAATTATGTCTGACTGGCTTTTATCGCGGGAACATTCTTGTTTTTTGTGGGGACGGCTTGTTTCTCGCGAATGTTATCTTAACGCGCTGGAATCTATTCCGCCTGTGTGGTGTACAATGGCCGAAGACGTTCTGCAGTATTTTTTTATTGCGCTCAATGCAGACTCTTACTGCGGAATAAATGTTGCAGTTTACGATTACTGTGTTGACCAGGGAATTTCTTCATGCACAAAAATAGAAGATCTGGCGCGCTGGGAAAAAGTATGTTCTGCCTCTTCTGTTTTTACGGTAATTTTTTCATACTTGGATGAACACCCGTCGGCAGTTTCTGACAGCGAACTTCTTGAATTAAAAAAAATGTGTCTCTGGTATGTAAAAAACAATCTTGAGCAGCTTAACGCCACCGTGCCAGAAGAACTAAAACCCGCCGCCCTCGAAAAAATGTACGACTACTGGGGCCGCAGCCTGGTAGAAGAAGTACAGTTTTCTGATAGTATACAGTCATCTTGATGTTATAATAAATTTATTTACGAATATGAATTAATGTGTTACATTGTAACAGGAGTTTTTAATTCAAAATGGCTAAGCGAAATTGCGAACAATACTTGACACGATCAGGGCTTTTGGTAGAAGACTGGACTGTTCAATAAAAAAAAGCCTGTCTTTTTATCAAGGCAGGCTCTTTAAGAATTAATCTTCTATTACGGACGAACGATCACGTCTGCGAGGTGCGGGCGTTTTTCCATGTCCTTTTTAAGACCTTCTTCTCTTGCTTTGTTTACGTAAGAAGGATCCTGGAAGCTGTATGTAAAGTTTGTGTGAACGTCGTATGTTCCCTTCATGAGGGCATATGCGTCTTCTGTCATTACAAGTTCCTCGTCTGTAGGAATAACAAAAATCTTTGTTTCGCTGTCGTCTGCGCTTATGCAGGTTTCGGCATTTCCTGTAAATGACCAGTCGTTCTTTTGTGCATCAATTTTAATGCCGTACTTTTCGAGTCCGCTGCAGGCCTTGAATCTTGTAATCGGTCCGCGCTCACCAACGCCGGCTGTAAATACGATTGCATCTACATGGCCAAGTTCTGCCATAAAAGCGCCGATGTATTTTTTGATTCTGAGCGCTTCCATTTCTATACAAAGCTGGCACTGTTTGTCGCCTTCAGCAGCGGCAATTTCTATATCGCGACGGTCAGAAAATCTTCCTGTAATTCCAAGGCATCCGCTCTTTTTGTTAAGGGCAGTGTCCATTTCGTCTGCAGTCATTCCGGTTTTGCGCATGATGTAGAAAGGAAGTGCCGGGTCAATGTCACCTGAGCGTGTTCCCATTACAAGGCCTTCAAGCGGTGTAATTCCCATTGTTGTGTCATAGCACTGACCGTTTTTTACAGCGCACATTGAAGAACCGTTTCCGATGTGGCAGATAATTAAATTTGTATCTTTTGGAGCTTTGTGTAAAAGAACAGAAGCGCGCTTTGCGGTGTAAAGGAAAGATGTTCCGTGGAATCCGTAGCGGCGTGCGTGGTACTTTGTATACCATTCGCGCGGGATTGCATACATAAATGTTTCTTCGGGCATTGTCTGGTGCCAGGCTGTGTCCATAACTGCGCAGTGAGGAACATCTGGCATTACTTTCTGTGCTGCTTCAATTCCCATAATGTTTGCCGGCATGTGGAGTGGACCAAGGTCAATTACTGAACGGAATGTATCAAGAACTTCGGGAGTAATAAGAACTGATTTTGTGAATTTGTCTCCTCCGTGAAGAACGCGGTGTCCTACAGCCTTGATTACAGACATATCCGGAATAACACCGATTTCCTTGTCGGTGATTGTCTTGAGGATAAGCTCAATTGCTTCCTTGTGTGTAGGGCAGGGACTCTTGATTTCTGTTTTGTTTCCCTTTGCCTTGTGTGTGATTCCTGAACCGTCGATTCCTATTCTTTCGACGACACCATTGGCCAGAACATCTTTATTGTCCCAGTCGTAAACCTGATACTTAGCAGAAGAAGATCCGCAGTTCAAAGTAAGGATTACCATAGCCATAAAATGCCTCATAATAAATGTGTTTTTAACGTGTTCCCATTATATAAAAAAAAAGCCGTTTTTGGAAGTGGTGGCACTACCTCAAAAAATATTGTATTCTGTTACTATGTCCAGTGAATTTTTACCTGTAACCTTAAAGGAACTCAATGAGCGCGGAATTACGCAGCCCGATTTTGTGTTTGTAAGCGGAGATGCCTATGTAGACCACGCGTCTTTTGCGGCAGCCCTTTTGGGAAGACTTCTTGAAGCAAACGGATATTCCGTGGGAATTATTGCACAACCCGACTGGCATTCCCCGCAGCCGTTTACGGTTTTTGGCCGTCCGCGTCTGGCATTTCTTGTAAGCGCAGGTGCTATGGACAGCATGGTTTCAAATTATACGGCAAACAACAAGCCGCGTTCAGAAGATGCCTATGCCCACGGAGGAGTTGCCGGCCACAGACCAGACCGAGCACTTGTTCAGTATACGGCAAGAATAAGGGAAGCGTACAAGGGGGTTCCCGTAATTATAGGCGGAATCGAAGCGTCTTTACGCAGATGCGCACACTACGATTACTGGTCAAACACGGTAAAGCGCTCGGTGCTTCTTGACTCAAAGGCCGATCTTCTCATTTACGGAATGGGCGAACACGCAATTTTGGAAATAGCACAGAAACTTGCCTCAGGAATTCCTGTAAGACAGATTCGTGATGTACGCGGAACCTGCTGGTATACCGGAAAAAAAGACGAGCTTCCGCCATATGTAGAACCGCTTGAAGAACAGACGCTTGCTGTAGAAAACTGCAGCGCGCGCGAAATTCCCGAAGCGACTTTCATTGCGGCAAATGCAGGAAAAGAAGAATTGAAGAGCATGCCAATAATTGCAGCCGGCGTTCCCCAAAACACAGCAATTATGCTCCCGCCGTTTGCCGCAGTTTCAAAAAATACATCATCTTCAAAAGAACTGTTCGCGCTCTCATACATTGTGCAGGAACAGAACACCGACGCCATAAACGGCCGCACGCTCATAGAACCGAGTGAAAGCCGCTATGTCGTGCAGAACCCGGCGTCGCTACCGCTTACGACACAGGAATTTGACGCGCTGTACGAACTTCCGTTTACAAGACGCTGGCACCCTATGTATGATGTTCCGGCAGAAAACAAAAAGACCGGAGTACCGGCTCTTGCAGAAGTAAAATTCAGTCTTACGAGCTGCCGCGGTTGTTTTGGTGCCTGCAGTTTCTGCGCAATAACTTTTCACCAGGGACGCAGAATTCAGGCAAGAAGCGGAGACAGTCTTGTACGTGAAGCGCGCACAATGACAGAAGATGCAGACTTTAAAGGATACATTCATGATGTAGGCGGACCCACTGCAAACTTTAGGCACGATGCATGCGACCTTCAGAAAAAAAACGGCGCCTGTAAAAACCGCGACTGTCTTGGAACAAATCCGTGCAAAAATGTAAAGGCAGACCACACCGAATACCTGGACATTCTGCGCCGCCTCAAATCTCTGCCAAAAGTAAAAAAAGTTTTTATCAGAAGCGGAATCCGTTTTGACTATCTGCTTATGGACAAAAACCGTGAATTTTTTTATGAACTTTGCCGCGACCATGTTTCGGGCCAGTTAAAAGTCGCCCCTGAACACGTGGATGACGGAGTGCTTCGTCTTATGAGAAAAAGTACGCATTCTGTTTACGAAGAGTTTTCGCATGAGTATGCAAAAATAAATTCAGAGTTGAATAAAAAGCAGTATCTTGTTCCTTATTATATTGCGGGTCACCCCGGAGCCGGACTTAACGAAGCCATTGAAGTTGCGCTTTATTTGAAAAAGACAGGCTTTGTTCCAGACCAGGTACAGGACTTTTATCCAACCCCCGGAAGTCTTGCAACTTGCATGTATTACACAGGCTTTAATCCGCACGAAATTGCTTCTGACGGGCACTTGGAACGGGTTTATGTCGCAAGGGGAGGTCATGAAAGGCGTCTGCAGAGGGCACTTCTTCAGTTCAACCGCAGCGAAAATATTCCGCTTGTAAAAGAAGCATTAAGAACTGCCGGCCGCGAAGATTTGCTTTCTGTTTTTTACCCGCGTTCTTTCAGAAGATAAAAAAAACCGCCGCTCCTGAAAACAAGAGGGGCGGTTTTTTCTGCTGAATCTGAAAATTACAGTGCAGAAAGTTTCTTTTCTACAAGTTCTTTTGCCATTGCAGGGTTTGCCTTTCCGTGTGACTCTTTCATGACCTGACCCACCAGCCAGCCAAGAACGTTTGTTTTTCCGCTCTTGAAGTCAGAAACGGCTTTTTCATTTGCAGAAATTACCTTGTCTACAATTGCTTCTATTGCATTGTTGTCGCTTACAACTTCCATGCCTTCTTCTTTGATAATCTGTGAAGGCATTTTTGCAGTTTCGAGCATCTTTGCAAAAACAATTTTTCCCTGTGCAGAAGAAATCTTCTTTGAGTCAATTGCGTTTACAAGTTCAGAAATATGGGCCGGCGTAATGTTTACGTCGCTTATAGTTTTCTTTTCTTCGTTGAGCTTTGCAAGAAGTTCCGTAAGAATAATGTTTGCAGTGCGCTTGGCATCTTTTGTTCCTGCAGCGGCTTCTTCAAACCACATTGCAAGATCGCGTGAAGAAGTAAGTGTTTCTACATCAAAGTCAGAAAGACCGTACTCTTTCTTAAGGCGCGTTCTCTTTGCTTCGGGAAGTTCACCAACGCGTTTTGCTGCACGTTCAATTATGCTTTCTTCTACGGTAAACGGCTTTATGTCGGGCTCTACAACAAAGCGGTAGTCAACAAAAGAATTCTTTGTACGCTGGATAACGGTTTTTCCGTGTTCTTCGTCCCAGCCCATTGTTACCTTAAAGCCCGGGTTAAATTCCTGTCTGTCTTCCTGAAATTCCTTAAGCTGCCTCTGCGCTTCGTATGTGCATGCGTCGCGTATGGAACGGAAAGAGTTAAGGTTTTTGATTTCAGAAATAGGTGTGTGCCAGAGCTTTCCGTCTTCCCAGACATTAAGGTTTATGTTGGCATCGCATCTCATGTTTCCTTCTTCGAGGTTACCGTTTGTAACTTTTACATAGCGCAAAATTTCCTGAACAGTTTCCATAAAAAGGGCAGCTTCTTCAGGACTTGTCATGTCGGGCTTTGTAACAATTTCTATAAGCGGTGTTCCTGAACGGTTGTAGTCAATGTAAGAATGTTTTCCGGGAAGGTGGAGCGATTTACCTACGTCTTCTTCGAGGTGAATTCTTTCTACGCGAACACGGCGGTATTTTCCGTTGTCAACGATGCAGTCATCGCCCTTAAAGTTTTTGCTGCGGCATTTTGAACCGCCTTCACGCTCGTCTTCGGGATACTTTGCCATTGGAAGGTCAACGTAGCCGTCTGTGCACAAAGGAAGATCGTACTGTGTAATCTGGTATCCTTTGGCAAGGTCGGGGTAAAAATAGTGCTTGCGGTCAAACTTTGTAAAGCGCGCAATATTGCAGTTGAGTGCAAGACCTGCGACAGAACCAAGTTCAACATAGCCTTTGCTTACACGCGGCATTGCTCCCGGAAGTCCAAGACATACAGGACAGACTCGTGTGTTTGGCATTCCTCCGTAACGGTTTTCACATGCACAGAATGCCTTTGTTTTTGTAAGAAGCTGGGTGTGAATTTCGCAGCCGATTACAATTTCCCATTTATCTATAGCCATAATTATTCAACCTCCGAAACGGGTTTTCCAGAGCCGGGATGTTCGTCTTCCCAAACCTGTGCAATGCTCAGAATCTTTGCGTCGCTGAACATTGGTCCTGCAAACTGGATTCCAACAGGCATGCTTCCGTTCGCTTCTGAAGTCTTTCCTGCCGGAACAGAAATTGACGGTATTCTGGAAAGATTTACAAAAGTGGTAAAAAGGTCGCTCAGGTACATCGAAAGCGGATCGTCTACTTTTTGTCCCAGTTTAAATGCAGGTGTAGGGCAGGTAGGACAAAGGATAATATCGTAAGATTCAAAAAGGGCAGCAATTTCCCTCTGGATTCTTGCCCTTACAGACATTCCCTTTTTGTAAGTGTCGCCCGAGAACTGCTCTGAAAGAACATAGTTTCCTATAATTATTCTGCGTTTTACTTCGGGACCAAAACCTTCTGAACGTGTATCTATGTAAAGTTCGTCGTAGCCTTTTTCGTTGTCAACGCGGTTTCCGTAGCGGATTCCGTCAAAGCGGCTTAAGTTGCTGGCGGCTTCTGAAAGTGCAATTACATAGTAAGAGGCAATTGATGCTTCAAGAATGGGAAGATCAACTGTTTCTATTTTTGCGCCCTTTGATTCAAACCATTTGCGTGTGTCTTCAAAAACTTTAGAAACATCAGCGTCCATTCCCTTTGTTTCAAGGAACTGCTTTGGAACGGCAATCTTAAGTTTTGCAAAGTCGGCGTACGGCTTTAAGTCTGCAAGTGAGTGTGCTTCGGGAAGATCTGCCGAAGTGTCGTCGTACATGTCTACGCCGCTCATTACAGAAAGTGGAAGAGCAATATCCTGCGGAGTGTGGCCAAGAATTCCCACCTGGTCAAGAGAAGAACCGTAAGCTACAACACCCCAGCGCGAAAGAACACCGTATGTAGGTTTAAGACCGTAAATTCCGCAGTAACTTGCAGGAAGTCTTACCGATCCTCCTGTTTCTGTTCCAAGACCAAATAGAGCCTGGTTTGCGGCAACTGCAGCTGTTGATCCGCCCGAAGATCCGCCCGAAACATAGTCGCGGTTAATTGGATTGCGTGTAGGTCCGTAAACTGAATATTCCGTAGAAGAACCCATTGCAAATTCATCCTGATTGCAGCGTCCCAGCGGAATAGCGCCTGCTTCTGTAAGCCTGTTTATTACAGTAGCACTGTAAGGTGCAACATATCCCTTAAGAATTTTGGAAGAGCAGGTGAGTGCTTTTCCGCGCACAGAAATATTGTCTTTGTTTGCAAAAGGAAGTCCCAGAAGCGGCTTTTTGCTGAACAGCTCGTTAAGGGCTTCGTCTCCTTTTGCTCTGGCCGCGCCAATCTCTTCATCTGCCTTTGTAGCAAGTGAAAGTGCGTCATCATATATTTCAAGAAATGCGTTAAGTGGAAGGGCCGATTTTTTGTCTGCTTCAAAAACATCCATTGATTTTTTAACAAGCGCGGCGCTGGTTGTAGTTCCTGCCTTGAGAGCAGCGATGGTTTCTTTTATTGTCTGCATAATCAGGCTCCCTCTCCAAGAACTTTCGGGACCTGGAAGTATCCGTCCAAAAAGTGCTCGCTGACTTTTTTAACGTCGTGCATTTCAAGACCCTGAACAATCTGGTCTTCACGCAGTTTTTCGGCAGTAGTGGTCGGGTATGCGTCGTAAGGATTTTCGCTGTCATCGTATTTTGAAAGAATGTCGAAGTATCCGACGATTTCGTCTACCTGTTTCTTAAGTGTCACCATGTCGGTGCTTTCAGGTGAAAGTCTGGAAAGATACAAAAGCTTTTCGAGTGTATCTTCGTTAACTGTACGTTTTGTGTCGTTCATAACCTTCAATATACTGTATTTTATGACTTTATGGAATAGTAAGTAAAAGCAACTTTAACTGCGGTTTATGCAGACAGAAGTCTAAAAATCAGTATCTTCTACAAGAAGGGATGATGACTGGTATTTGGGAAGAAATTTTTTTATTCCGCCGGTTTCAAAACTTACGGTTACAACGTATTCCCCTTCGCTGTCTTTTGAAGCGGCAATAATTTCACCGTGGCCGTAGTCGTCGTGGTAAACAAGAGTTCCTTTTTTGTATTTTTTTGCTTCAGGCGGAACATCATCTGCTCCAAAACCAAGGGATGCAGGTTTTTCACCAAGTACCCTTACAAGCGACGGATCAATTTCTGCAAGAAAAGGACTTGGACTCATGTATTTAATCTGTCCGTAAAGTCTGCGGGAGCGGCACGATGTAAAATAAAGTTCATCCTTTGCACGCGTAATTCCAACGTAAAGCAGCCTGCGTTCTTCTTCGAGTTCGGCTTCTGTTTTGTCTTCGCGCGGGAAAATTCCGCCTTCCATGCCGGTAATAATTACCCTGGGGAACTCAAGTCCCTTTGTGTTGTGAAGCGTGATAAGCGTAACGCGGTCTTCATCGGAGTTTTCGTTCTGAAGGTCAAGCGTGCGGTCAAGATTAATGTGGTCAAGAAATTCAAGAAGCCCCTGGCGCGTGCATTTGTACGGAACAGCGCTGTTCATAAGTTCGTGAAGGTTTTCTTCTTTCTGCGTACCGGTTATTTCGTCCTGTTCACGGTGGTAGTCCAGAAGTCCCGATTTTATTACCGCTTCTTTTACAAACTCAGACAGATTTGCCTCAGATTCAGACGTGCCGGTATTTGCTTCAGCAGATTCTTCATCGGGAATCATTTCATTGAGCGAGTTGAACAAACTGCAGAATTTTTCCATGCCTTCAGCGGCTTTTTTTGAAAGTTTCATTTTTTGTGCAGCAAATACAAGTGAAGAACCTGTTCCTGCAGCAACGATTCTGTCCTGTGTAGTGGCGCCTATTCCGCGGGCAGGTTTGTTTACAATTCTTCTGAAAGAAATTTCATCGCGCGGGTTTGCCGTAAACGAAAGCCAGGCAAGTGCATCTTTTATTTCTTCCCTTTCGTAAAACTTAAGCGAACCTACAATCTGGTAGGGAATTTTCTGGTGAAGGAATTCAGATTCAAAACCGAGTGACTGCGCGTTTGTTCTGTAAAGAACGGCCCAGTTGCTGTACGGAACACCGGCGTCTGCTGCCTGCATAATGAGTTCCGCGCAAAACTGGGTTTCATCATCCTGCGTCGGCAGAAAAACCATGACGGGCTTTTTTCCTTTACCGCGAGCTGCAACCAGCGTTTTTCCCAGCCTGCCCGAATTATTTTTTACGACACTGTCTGCACAGGCAAGAATTTCTGCATGGGAGCGGTAGTTTGTTTCAAGGCGTATAAGTTTTGTTCCGGGAAAATGCTCCTGAAAGTTCAGAATGTTCTGTACTTCTGCTCCGCGGAATTTGTAAATGCTCTGGTCATCGTCACCTACAACGCAGACGTATGTTCCCGAACCTTCGTCCACGCCTGACAAAAGCTGCAGAAACTTAAATTGCGCGACGTTGGAGTCCTGGTATTCGTCTACCATAATCACTTTGTAGCGGCTGTGGGTTTCGCGTCTTATAAATTCATTGTCGCGCAGAATTTCGTACGGAAGCATTATTAAATCCCCAAAGTCCACATTTCCTGTGTCGCGCAGGCGTTTCTGGTAAGAAGCATAAATGTCAGCAAATTCGGGGTCGGCTTCAATCTGTTCAAGTTCTGGAGAGTCAGGTGAAAGACAGTAATCTTTTGCAAGTGAAATTTTATGTGCCAGGCGTGAAGCATCTTTTTTTGTAAGGGACGGAACAGCCTTGCACAAAAGTGTTATCATGTCATCGTCATCGTAAACTGTAAAATTTTTGTCAACGCCTGCAAGTCCGGCATGCTTTCTTAAAAAATATGCACCGAATGAATGGAATGTGCGGATTTGTGCAAAACGGGCGCGTTCTTCTATGTTTACTGCGCGTTCCTGCATTTCAGAAGCTGCTTTTTTTGTAAAAGTAACTGCAAGAATTCCGGCCGGGTCAACATGGCATTCCCTTATGAGCCAGGCAATTTTTGTAGTAATAACGCGTGTCTTTCCTGAACCTGCGCCTGCCAGAATCAAAAGAGGAGAGCCTGTGTGTTCAACTGCGGCCCTCTGTTCACTGTTCAGTACGCCAAGATAGTCATCTGCCAACATAGTCTCCGCTAATGTCAACATCGCTCGAACTTTGTGCCTGTACTTTTACGACAGCACCCGGAACAACGGCATTTACGGCATTTTCATCGTCACTGTCAAAGCGCACAACAACGCTTCCGTCTACTTCAGGGGCATCAAACCATGCGCGTCCTATTGCAAAACAGTCGGTTTCGCCTTCTGCCGGTGACAGAACTTCTTCTATAAGAACATCGTATGTTTTTCCGCAGCGTGAAGCAAGAGATTCTCTTGTAATCTGAGCCTGAATTTTTTTGAGTTCTTCTGCGCGTGCCTTTGCTTTTTTTGAACTTACGCGGCCTTTCATGGAATAAGCCGGAGTGTCTTCTTCTCTGCTATAGTCAAAACAGCCCGACCAGTCGCTTCTTATTTTTGCAAGGAACTCTTTTGTGGCAAGGGCGTTTTCCTCTGTTTCACCGGGGAAACCTGTAAGAAAAGTTGTGCGTATGCAGCTTTCGGGAAGTTCGCGTCTTATAAGGGCAACAAGTGCTTCGTAAGATTCTGCTGAACCTTTTCTGTTCATTGCGTGTATTATCTGAGTGTCACCCGACTGGAACGGAATGTCAAAGTAGGGCAAAAAGCGTGAATCTTTTTTCATTACTTCAAGAATGTCTGGGTTAAAGTGGTCGGGGTGAATGTACAAAAGCCTTATCTTAAAATCGCCTTCGAGTGCGCTTATTTTAACCATAAGGTCATGCAGCGGTGAATAACCGTGTTTTTTTGTAAAGTCTGCATCTGAACTGATAGGTGCTGCAAGTCCTTTGTAAATTACATCGTGCCAGTTTGCACCTGTTGCAAAAACGTCGTCGGTTTTTCCGCAGCCGTACGCAGCCAAATCCTGGCCAATAAGATTTATTTCTTTTACACCGCCATCAGAAAGCGATTTGATTTCTTTTACAATGTCATCTGCATTTCTTGACCGCAGTTCTCCCCTGATTACGGGAATTGCGCAGAAAGTGCAGCGGTTGTCGCAGCCTTCGGTAATTTTTACAAAAGCGCTGCCTTTGAACGAAAGAAGCGTGTTCCGTTCGCCGCAGCATACGCCTTTTTGCGGTGGTGTAAGAACCGGCCTTTCGTCTTCAAAAAGAGACTGAACAGTACCGTCTATGAGAGAAAGATCTCCGTTGCCGAATATTCCGTCTGCTTCGGGAAGTTCTGTCCTAAAAACATCTGCATAGCGTTCGGCAAGACATCCTGCCAGAAGAATTTTTGCTTTTGGGTGACATTTTCTTGCGTCCATGAGAGAATCAAGGCTTTCTTTTTTGGCGCTTTCAATAAAACCGCAGCTGTTTACAATAATAATGTCTGCTTCACTGCTGTCACTGACCCTTTTTAGTCCCATATTTTCAAGTCTGGAAATAATGATTTCGCCGTCAACCTGATTTTTTGCACAACCGTGCTGGTCAAGAAAAAAAGTCTTAGTCAAGTTCTACCACCACAAGCCTGTATTTTCCGTCATTGTCGCGTACCCATTTAATGTCTTCTACCTTAACCTGACCGGCTCTTCCTACTTCGAGGTCATAGGTTGAAGTATCTGCGATAATCTGAATTTTCATTGCATTGATGTTGCTCATCCAAAGGCGGATTCCGTTGCTTGCAGTTACGTTTACAATTCCGCCGCTCTTGTAGTAGTCTTCCACACTCTGCTGTCTGTCTACCCTGTAGCGGAACACACATGAGCCTCTGAACGAAACATTTACTGTAAACGGATACGCTCTTGTATCTTCCAAAATTACAGTCTGCTTTGAAGTTGTTTTTACTACAGCCTGAACAGGGATTTCTGAAACGTCTGTCTTTTCTGCTTCGGTATCGTCAATCACAACAAGTGACGGATCTTTAAGGAACATTCTTGTTTCGGCACCGTGGGCACCGTCTTTTGAACTTACGTCGCTCAGGTAGATTACGATGTCTCCCTGTCTGTCACCGTCAATGTCCAGTTCGCGCTCTTCGCTCAGTTCAATAATCTGAGACCCCGAAGGAGTCTGGAGTGTAAGGTTGCCCAGAGTGTTGCTTACTGTAAGAATGATGTTGCCTTTGCCGGTTTTTGGTGCAATAAGAATCTGGTCGCCTTTGTAAAGCCTGCGTGTTTCTGGCTTGCCGCTGAAAGTGTACTGGTGCGTGCGAGACTTTTCTACAATTTCATTTTCTTTTTCGATTTTTTTCTGCGGAACATTAAAGAGACCAAAGTAAAGGTAAAGGCCTGTTGCAATAAGAACGGCAGCTGCCGCAATCCAGATAATCAAAACAAGATGCTTTGGCGTACTTTTTTCAAGAAGTTCGGTTGGTACAGGCTGTTCCTGAGTTTTTTTTGCTTTGAACAGACTGATTATTTTGGCTGAATCTATTTCAAGAAAGTCGCAGTAATTTTTAAGAAATCCTACGATGTAAGTTTCGCTTGAAAAAACATCTGTATCTTCTTTTTCAAGTGCTTCTATATAATTGCGCGGAATACATGTCTTCTGGGAAACTTCTTCAAAATCGTATCCCTTTTCTTCTCTTTGTTTTCTTAAAATTTCACCATAGCTTTCCATTCTGAATTACTCCGCAAAAAGAAAATTGTTGTAAGTGTTTGCGGATGAAGGCGGGTCGTAAATGAAGCGCTGGTCCGTCATGTTTGTATTGAGATTGTAATTGTAAAAGTCAAAGGTATATGTTTCGTTCTGCGCAGTGGTTGCTACAACGCGTCTTATAAGCTTTTCGTCGGGACTGATAGAAAGCCTGATTGTAGAAAACGCTTCCGAAGTTGAACGGCTGTAAAGCATGAGGTTAACGACCATTTCATCGCTTCCTTCGTCGAGTGGAACAGAGTCCTGTCCGCTTTCATAAGCAATCGTGTAGTATCTGCGCATAAGGTTTAGTCCTTGTACAGTCGCGGCCGTAGCTCCGTTTTTGTCTACGGACTGCTCAAGAATTGCCTGTGAGCCGGGAAGGTAAATTGTAAGCATATCGCCGTTGAACAGAAGAACCTGTTCGGCAGGGTCTGTAAAGTCAATGCGCAACATTTCCGGCCGCTTGAAACTTACTTTTCCCTGCATTTTCTGCTTGCCTATAGAAATATCTGCATCAACCTCGTAGTCGTGGATTGTGGCATAATAGTCGCTTATTGTCTTAAAAAAATCTCCTGCCGTAGTAATTTTCTGCGCGCCAAGAACTGCACAGAAAAACATTGCCACAAAGGAAAGAATGTATTTTTTCATTTTATAAAAGCTCCGGAAAGAGGATAGTCGTTTTTAAAGGAATATTTCCCAATTCAATATAATAGATAAATATACAAAAAGCGTCAATCAGTTTGACTTTGTCCCGTGTTCGCGAACCGACTTTACTGCTGTTTCTGAAAAAGACGCTTTATTTCTTCAAGAACGGCAAGCGCATTTATTCCGGACTGGATTGTAGAAAGAAGAGGCGCCCTGTTGTCCAGAAAGTCCACTGCATTTTTTATCATGTTTGCAAAGAAAAGCGTCTTTTTGGGAAGTTTTACGCTTTTGTCTGCGGCAAGGGAATAGAATCCGCTGTAAAGGGTTGAATTTTCACGCCTGTAGAGTTTAAGGTAGCCGTTTCCTATGCAGATTCTGCCTTGTGTTCCGGTAATTGTAACTTCGAAGGAAAAAAATCTTGAACGGCCGCTCATCGAGATTGTAATATCTGGGCAAAGTCCGTTGGAATAGTGTGCAGAAAACTGCCTTATGTTCTGCTTTTCGTCCCTGAATATTCCGGTAAGAACAGGTTCGTTAAGAAGTTGGCTTAGTGTAAAAGAAGGCTTTTGTTCGGTAATGCTTTTTGCCATTGAAAGAAGGCCACCCTTTTTTTCTTCGTGGTAAGCCTTTTGTATTGTTCCCGAAATCTGTGAGTCTTTTTCAAGAAAATACAGAACTGCGTCAACAAGATGTGTTCCGTCGTGAAGCAGACTGTATGCCCCGGAATTTTCTTCTGCCGGATTGTATACGCATAAACTTGAACAGAGACAGGCGTTTATTGACTGGACCGGCCCTATTGAAGACAGATATTTTTTTGCCGTTTTGAAGTCTTCTGCAAAGCGCCGCTCGTGGTTTACAAGAACAGGTACTCCGAAACTTTCTGCCACAGCCTGAATGTATTTTGCTTCATCCATGTTGAGCGCAACTGGTTTTTCAAGAATTACCAGTTTTGGTTTTGATTTGATTGCTTCTACGGCTTCTTTCTGATGTGCGTTTTCGTTTACTGCAATGACGATTATGTCGGGGCGGTGCCTGGCATAAAGGTTTGCGCTGTCTGTGTAGACTGCGGCCTTTCTGTTTGCTTCATGCCAGGCTTTGAGTGCGCATTCGTCCGTATCGCACCCGGCGATAATCTTAATGCGGGGATTGTCATTTAATGCCGACGTGTGGCTTGCGGGCTGCTCTCTTTTTTTGTCCAGTCCAAGGCTGTAACCTATGCGCCCCAAGCCAACGATGGCCGCAGTATATGGTTTTTCCGCCGCCATCGCTTATGCCTAGTTGTTTTTTTCCATAAGTTCTGCGTACTTCTTTGCAAGTCTGCGTGACTTTACGGCAGCGAGTCCGTGGTAGCGTGCAGGATCTTCGAAGAAAGTAGCCGGGTTTTCTACGCCGAGTTTTTCGAGCTGGGCAGTAATCTTCTGGTAAGCGTCTGTATGTGTTTTGAGAACTTCGAAGAATGTTTTTCCTGTCTGTTCTGCTTCGAGTGTAATCTTTCTGATAACTTCGTGACCGTCGTTGACACCTGCTTCTCCAAGAAGAATGTATGCCGGTTCTGCAAGTACACCGCCTTTTACCTTTCCGCCGGCACTTGCAAGGTTCTTTGCCATGCTTTCGTGGTCTGCCTGAAGTCCCGAAACAACAGACTTCATTCTTGAAACTGCCATTGTAAATCCTGCAACATAATCTGCAATAAAGCGCTGGCTTGCACTGTTTGTAAGGTCACGCTGGTGTTCTGAAATCTGATCCATGTAGAAAGTAATTACACGCGGGCACATTGCCTTCCAGAGAGACTTTACGTGTTCGCTGTTCCACGGGTTGCGTTTCTGCGGCATTGTGGAAGAACCGACCTGTGTGGAAGCAAAGTATTCGAATACTTCACCAATCTCGCTTCGCTGAAGGTTGCGCAGATCGTCTGCAAGGTTTGCAATAATTCCGAAGGCAACATTCATCTCAAGAAGAAGGCGAAGAAGGTATTCTGGTTCTACAAGCTGGTTTGAATATTCACTTGGTTTGAGTCCAAGGAATTCAAGGTAAATGCGTTCGAGTTCTTCGGGGTCTTTTACAATCATGCTGGGGCCGTTGTATGAACCTACAGGTCCTGCAAGTTTTCCCTTAAGCTGGTCGCTGAGTTCTTCTATGCGAAGAATTGATTTTCCAAGACGGCTTACGAATTCTGCAATTGACCATCCGAAAGTAATGGGAACTGCGTGCTGGCCGTGTGTGCGTCCTACCTGCGGGGTTTCTGCTTCGCGGTCTGCAATAGCGCACAGTGCCTTTTCAAGAGCCTTGAGTTCGGGAAGTACAACTTTTTTTGTAACATCTCTCATGCGGCAGGAAAGGGCAGTGTCAAGAATATCTACGCTGGTTGCTCCAAGGTGAACAAGCGGTCCCAGGTCTGCAGGAACCATTGTTTTCATTACGTTAACAAGAGCGCGGATATTGTGCTTTGTTTTTTCTTCTTCCTTATATACAGCTTCTGGATCTACTGAAGCGGCAATAACGTCTAGCTTGTCAGAGATGTCCTGTGTAAGCTGTCCGCGGATCTTGAGGTGTGCCTTTACAAGAGCGGCTTCTGCCTTTGCGCAGCTTCTGATGCTGGCCTCTTCAGAAATATATTTTGTGAGACCGTCGAAAACCGCAGATTCTGACTTTGAGTATCTGTGGTCAATACAAGAAATGTTTTCAAAAATATTGCGTGTTTCCATATTTGGATTATGGAACAAAGATATAAAAAAATCAATATATGAAAAAAGTTTGTTATTTTTTGTCATAATTAAAAATTGCCTTCTATATATAAGTTAGGGCAACTAAAGAAATCAAAGTTGGGTACAGACTTTCAGGAGGAAAAATGGAAAAGATTGAAAATGAACAGGAAAAAATCGGCGCTGAATATCTTGAACAGTGCACGGCAGAAGATGAACAGCAGAAAGATACAGAAGATACGGTTATGGCGGCGGCAAAACGTGCATTCGGAATTTCGTATCTTTACCCGTGGCAGCGGCTTGTAATAGAAAACATTCTGGACAGCGCACAAAATCCCGAAAGCGAAGACGAGTTTTCGTGCCATGGAAAGCAGATTGTACTTTTGCCTACCGGAGCTGGAAAATCAATGTGTTTTCTTGTTCCGTCACTGCTGCTCAAAGGGCCTACACTTGTTCTATACCCGCTTCTGGCCCTTATGTCTGATCAGAAAAGGCGCATGGACGATGCCGGAATAGAAAGTGTGGTGTTCCGGGGCGGTCAGAGTAAAGAAGAACGTGAAGAAAATTTTGCGCGCATACACAACGGGGCAAAAATAATTCTTGCAAATCCCGAAGTTCTGCTTTCTGAAGGACTTGCGGAACGTCTTGCCCTGTGTAAAATTGCGCATGTTGCCATAGATGAAGCACACTGTGTAAGCGAATGGGGCGACACGTTCAGGCCTGCCTATCTTGAACTGGGCCGGATAATCAGAACGCTTGAGCCCAAAGTTGTTACGGCATTTACTGCAACCGCGTCTTCCGGAGTTCTTTCGCGTATATCAGACGTGCTTTTCGGCGGCCCGGTGCATATAATAAGAAGCGACAGTGACCGCCCCAATATACGCTATTATGTGGTGAATGCCTACTCAAAGAAAAGGGCTGCATTCAGGCTGGCTGTCATGGAAAGAAAGCCGCTTATAATCTTTTGCGGAACAAGGGGAAATGCAGAAGACATGGCGCGTGAACTTGCTGCATATCTTGGAAGTGACAAAGTAAAGTTTTACCATGCTGGACTTGAGCGTGAAGAAAAGGATGCCGTAGAAAAATGGTTTTACCCCAGGGATGATGCGGTTTTGTGCTGCACCTGCGCTTTTGGAATGGGCGTGGACAAAAAGGACATTCACTGCGTGATCCATCTTGAACCGAGCCCCACTGCCGAAGCCTATCTGCAGGAAGCCGGGCGCGGGGGAAGGGACGGTTCTGTTGCAAAGGCAATACTTTTGTGGAGCCGTGCAGACAGCGAACGGTATGCTTCTTTTAAGGAAGGAAGCCGCGAGCGTGTTCTTGCAAAGTTCGCCGAAAGCACAACCTGCCGCCGCCAGATATTGCTTGACGCTCTTGGAGGTGAACAGGCGGCGTGTTCGGGGTGCGATGTCTGTGAAAGGGGAGAAGCCGCACCTTTTGCCTCAGATGCAGGGGTCGTATTGAAACTTGTGGGACGCCGCAAAAAGTCCTACGATGCAGATTCCCTTAGTGCGGCGGCTGTAAGCGAGCTTAACCGGCGTGATCTGAATATTTTTGGCGAGTACGTGTGGAATCATGCCGATACCGAGCGTGTTATCTTGCAGCTTATGGGCGAAAAAAAACTCAAAACATGCGGCTGGCCCTGGCGGGGTAAAATTACTCTTTGCCGTGACGGTTTTTTGCAGAATAAACGCAGCCGCAGTACTGCTGGCGGTACAAGTTGAATTGTTCACTCAGTTCCAGACTGCGCTTGAAACCGCCCTTTTTCTTGAAGTCTGAATAAAGCCATTTTGGACCCGAAGGATTTTGCTGTTCAAGTGCGGCGCCGATTGTGTTTATTTTGTCTGCGTCTTTAAAGGGACTTATTGAAAGCGTCGTGCAGAACCAGTCAAAACCGTTTTCTGCGGCATAGGCATAAGCTTTTTTAAGCCGGAATTCATAGCAGCGGCGGCAGCGTTCACCTTTTTCGCTTTCCTCAGCAAGTAAAGGCTCTTCTTTTATGCGTATTGCCTCGTAGAATTCCTGCGGGATGTATTCGTTTTTCTGCAGTTTTACGCCGCATTCCAGTGCAGGAGGAAATTCACCAAGAAAGCGTTCAAGTTCTGAAAGTCGCCTTTCGTATTCCTGCGGGGGATAGATATTGGGATTGTAGTAGTAAACGTATATGTCAAAAAATTTTGAAAGATACTCTATTGTGTAGGAAGAGCACGGACCGCAGCAGGCATGGAGCAGAAGAGAAGGCTTGTGTTCTGCCGGGTTGCGTTGTGTTTCCTGTAAAATTGTGTCCAGTTTTTTCTGGTATTCGTTGGAAGACATACTTTCCTCGGATTATACCTTCATTTTTCGTCATAGGCAACAGAGATGAAGTAAAGCGGAATTGTAAAACAAGTGGGCATTATCTTTTCCCCGCGGTTGAAAATATCTTTATGTTCTGTTAAAATGCGGCATATTTCCAGATGTTACGTTTGTGATGAACGGCGGCAGAAAACCACTGTCTAATGAGCTTACGAAGTCTCTTATCCCACATCAACGAGTATATCAACACTACATTTTCTTTTTTTTCTCATGGAGGACGTGATGAACAAGTACGTCAAGCGGTATCTTATTGATGCTATGAGCGGAATGGCGCAGGGACTTTTTGCCTCGCTTCTTATCGGAACAATTGTAAAGACTTTCGGACAGCAGCTTTTGCGGCTCGGAACAAATCCTGTCTTTGAATTCCTTGTAAATGCAGGAAACTTTGCCACTGACCCTCATGTTGTAGGCGCTGCAATGGCTGTCGGAATAGGATATGCCATGAAGGTTGCACCGCTGGTTCTTTTCTGTCTGGTTGCTGTAGGTTCTGCAGCGAATGTTTCAGGAGGGGCGGGCGGTCCGCTTGCAGTTCTTGTTATAAGCATACTTGCGGCTGAATGTGGTTCCCTCGTAAGCAAAAAGACAAAGATAGACATAATTGTTACCCCTTTTGTTACGATTCTTTCCGGGGCACTTTTGACTGTTCTCTGTGCCGGAATCATCGGAAAAGCAGCCGCGTCTTTCGGCAACCTCATTGTCTGGGCAACAACACTCAGACCTTTTGTAATGGGAATGATTATTTCTGTCGTTGTAGGCGTGGCTCTTACACTTCCTATAAGTTCTGCGGCAATATGTGCAGCTCTTGGACTTACGGGGCTTGCAGGAGGCGCGGCGGTTGCAGGCTGCTGTGCACAGATGGTCGGTTTTGCAGTAATGAGCTTTAAGGAAAACAGGTGGAGTGGTCTTCTTTCACAGGGACTGGGAACTTCCATGCTTCAGATGCCGAATATAATAAAAAATCCGCGTATATGGATTCCGCCGGTACTTGCATCTTTGATTACAGGCCCCGTTGCAACATGTCTCTTTAAGATGGAAATGAACGGCGCTGCTGTTTCTTCGGGAATGGGAACCTGCGGTTTTGTAGGACAGATTGGCGTTATTACAGGATGGTTCCAGCCTTCTGCCACTGCAGTCCTTCACGGTGCTGTTCCGGTAACACCCGGCTTTATGGACTGGGCAGGTCTTGTGCTTGTGTGTTTTATTCTGCCAGGACTTCTGTCATGGCTGTTTTCTGCCGCACTCAGAAAAGCAGGATGGATAAAAGAAGGTGATCTGACCCTTCCAGAATAATAAATAAGGCCGGTTGTTCAATTCGGAACAGCCGGCCTTGTTTTTCAAATAATAATAATCCACCTTCAGGTAGAATAATCTTATTGTTACAGTGTCTTTATAAAGCGGTCCACGTAGTCTTTAAGGTATTCTACTGTTCCGTCTACGCCAAGGCGACTACTGTTAATGCACATATCATAATTGCGTGAGTCACCCCATTTTCCGTTGCAGAAATGGTTGTGGTATGCCTTTCTGTTTCTGTCATGGCGCTCTATGGCAAGAGCAGCTTCCTTTGCAGAAAGAGAGCGGCGTTCCATTACGCGGTCAAGCTTTGTTTCGTAGTCGCCCAGAATAAATACAGAAAAGAGACCTTTTACCTCTTTGAACAAATCTTCAGAACATCGTCCGACTATTACAAAAGATTCACCAGCCGCCGCCTTTTCCCTCAAAAGATCAAACTGCATCTCGGCAACGTTGACTGACGGTGAGTTTGAAAACCCCCTGACGGTTCTACTCAGAAACATTCTGCTGGGAGCCTCGTCATATTTTTCAAGTTTCTTTGCGTCAACATTTTTTGCGTCAGCAATTTCGTCAAGAAGATTTCTGTCGTAGAAAGGAATGTCAAGCAATTTTGCAATCTTGCGTCCAATCTCGTGACCGCCACTTCCGTATTCGCGTCCTATAGAAATTATTATCTGTTTGTCCATATTTCCCCCATGCTGGTCTTAACCATAAAATTGTAAATCCTGTTGTCTGTGTTTGCAACCTTGAATTTAAAAAAAACTGAACTGACCACGAAAAATTCGCAGTCAGTTTTTGGATAGTATTTACAGATATCGTATAAAAATAAACACAGTACAGATTGTCATTACAATAACGGTTGCAGGCAGCGATTTTTTGCAGTATTCGCCCCATCCGACAGGGTGTCCTGATTTTGCAGCAACTGAAGTACCCACAACGTTTGCAGAAGCTCCGATAGGTGTTGCACTTCCTCCTATGTCTGTTCCCATTGAAAGGCTCCATGCAAGTGTTTCAAGCGGAACGCCTGTAGAAACAGAAAGTGCCTGTACAACAGGAATCATTGTTGCGGCAAACGGAATATTGTCTATAAAGGCACTGGCAATTGCCGAACCCCAGACGATGATTGCTATCATAAGGTAAGTGTTACCTCCGCTGATTTTTCCGATAAAGCCTGCAACTATATTAAGAATGCCTGTTTCTTCAAGTCCGCCTACGACAACAAAAAGTCCTATAAAGAAAAGTAGCGTCTTGTAGTCCACGCGTTTCATTATTTCGCCGGTATGTTTTAGAGAAGTAAGGATTGTTGCAACTGCAATAAACGTACCGATTGTGGCAACCGTAAGTCCTGTCATTGCGTGTGTAACGAGCATTACAACGGCGCAGAGGAAAATAACGCAGCTTACGGCAAACCCTTTTTTGTCTTTAATGGCACTTTCGGGACTGGGGAAAGTGGAAGTGTCAATGTTTGAATCTGCAGACACAAGTTCCTTTCTGAACGAAAAGTAAAAGAAAATAAGCGTAAAGACAAGTGAAATTCCTGCCATGGCACCTGTATTCATTATAAAGTCGCCGAAAGAATAGCCGAACGAAGTACCAATAATTATGTTTGGCGGATCACCGCACATTGTTGCAGAACCGCCCAGATTTGCACAGAAAATTTCTGCAAGAATCATTGGCACCGGGTTGAATTTAAGCAGGTGTGAAAGTTCAACGGTAACGGCAGCAAGAAACAGAATAACCGTAATGCTGTCAATAAACATTGCCAGCACTGTAGACATAATCATGAATGTAATGAAGATAAGCTTTGTTTTGTAGTTAACGGTCTTTGCAATAAGCATGCACAGCCATCTGAAAAAGCCTACGCGGGCCATTCCTTCTACCATGACCATCATGCCGGCAATAAAGATAATCGTAGCCCAGTTGATTCCGCTGGAAGATTCAGAGGCTGAACCCGACTGGTACCAGAAACCGGCGGTAAAAATGCTTCCGATGTTAAGGGTGTGCTTTACTGCTTCAAGGCTATGCAGTCCCAGTCCGAATACAAGAAGCAGCGTAAGGGCGCCGCTGACCAGCGTTACATAGTGCCGTTCAAATTTTTCGCTTATAATCAATGCAAACATTGCAACGAAAATAACGACGGCCAGAATCTGTGCAAGCATAGTTTTGTCCTTCTTTGTCTGAATTTGCGGCAGAAAAAACAACAGTTTATTTGTAACATTCTGCCTGTTATGCTGTTTATAAAGTGACGGTTCTTTCCGAAAAATCGATAATATTATAGTAAAAACAATGTCTGTATTCAATAATATCTGTGTTAAAAGTATAAAAACCGCGTTATACTCATGGCAGTATTCATAAATTATAAAAGTTTGTAAAATGAAGGAAGAGAAAAAAAATGAGTGAAATTAAAATAAGAAGTGCTGTTCCGGATGATGCAGAAAAACTGCTTTCAATTTACGCACCGTATGTTACAGAAACCGCAATTACCTTTGAGTATGATGTACCATCAATAGAAGAGTTCCGCGCAAGAATAGAAAAAACGTTGGCCGTTTACCCTTACATCGTGGCGGTCTGTGACGGAACAATCGTTGGTTATGCCTACGCTTCAAGATTCAGCGAAAGAAAGGCATACGACTTCAGTGTGGAACTTTCTGTTTATATAGATAAAAACTATCACGGACAAGGACTGGGGCGCCGCCTTTACAGCGAGATGGAAAACAGACTCTTCTTAATGCACGTAACAAACCTTTACGCAAAAATAGCCGCAACGCCGCGAAAAAATGACCTTTATCTTACAGATGGCAGTATTCTTTTTCATGCCGCAATGGGTTTTGAAACAGTGGGAAAATTCACTTCCTGCGCATACAAATTCGGCGAATGGTATGACATGGTTTATATGGAAAAAAGGATAGTGCAAAGATGAAAAACAGAGAGAATGTGCAGAAGCGTTCCAAAAACAAATCTGAACGCCGCAACGGTCTTTTGAGGCTTATAGTCGCGGCGTTTCTTATTCTTCTTCAGGGAGTGTGGTTCGTACTTGCCTTTACAAAACTCGGCAGCTATTACCGCTGGATTTCAATGGCTGTTACTGCACTTTCGTTTTTTATCGTTCTTGTAATCTACGGAACCCACATCAATTCGGCACAGAAAATATCGTGGACAATACTTATATTTGCGCTCCCTGTTCTGGGAATTTTTATGTACATCTGGTTTACGGTATACGAGTCAACGGGGTTTATGAAAAAACGCTATGCCAAAATTGACTCACAGCTTTTTCCTCTTCTTCCTGCTGACAGTACTGTCTTAAAAAAACTGGAACGTGCAGATTTTACTGTTGCCAACATGTTCCGGTATGTTTCGGCAAAATCGCACTTTCCGGTTTATGATGCAACTGACACAAAATTTTTTGCCCATGCCTCCGACGCATTTGAAGTTCAGCTTGAGGCGGTAAAAAAAGCAAAAAAATTTATCTTCATGGAATATTTTGCAGTAGAAGACACCGAAGCCTTTCACGAACTGGAATCAATTCTTGTAAAAAAAGTTTCAGAAGGCGTGGAAGTGCGGCTTCTTTACGATGACATAGGCAGTATAAGTTACGTAACATATTCATTCAAAAAAAGACTCGAAGCCGAAGGAATAAGATGCCGCGTGTTTAACCCCGTTCTGTTCCCCGTATTCCATGTGTTTTTGAATCACCGCGACCACAGAAAAATAACCGTAGTAGACGGAAAAATAGGTTTTACAGGCGGATACAATATTGCCAACGAATACTTTAACATAACGCACCCGCACGGCTACTGGAAAGACACTGGGGTAAAGCTTGAAGGCGATGCAGTAAAAAGCCTTACGATGATGTTTCTTGAAACCTGGAATGCCATAAATATAAAAGAAAGAAATATTGACAACTTTGACAAATATCTTTCGCAGAGTGAACCTTCTGCAAAAAGTGCCGGTTTTATTCAGCCTTATGCAGACAGCCCCATGGATCACGCCCACACCGGTGAAGACGTTTACATGAACATAATAAATGCCGCAAAGCATTACGTTTACATAAGCACGCCTTATCTCATCATAATGGACGAAATGTCAAAGGCGCTTTGTCTTGCTTCAGAACGCGGAGTAGACGTAAGAATAATAACGCCCGGAATTCCCGACAAAAAAATTATTTACAAACTTACGCGCTCATATTATACGCGTCTTGTGCGCAGCGGAGTGAGGATTTTTGAATACACGCCGGGCTTTAACCACGCAAAACAGGTTGTAAGCGATGACTGCATTGCGACCTGCGGAACAGTAAACTTTGACTTCAGAAGCTTTTACTACCACTTTGAAGACGGTGTACTGATGTATAACTGTGACGCTGTGGGACAGATAAAAAGAGACTTTGAAATTACCTTCCCGCAGTGCCGTGAAGTAACAGAAAAATACAGAAGCGAGCGCAATATAGCAAGCCGTTTTACAGACGGGCTGTTCAGGCTGTTTGCGCCGTTGCTTTAGGCTGCCCTATGTTAACATACGCAATTGACAGGGACGGAACACTCCCCATGTACCGCAAGTTGTACGAACTTATAAAAACAGACATCCTGCGCGGTAACCTCGCCGCCGGGCAAAAGCTGCCTTCACGCAGAGCACTCGCCGGCAATCTTGGCCTTGGGGTTTCGACTGTAGAAAACGCCTATTCCCTTCTGGAAGACGAAGGATATATCTGTTCTCAACCGCAACGAGGTTTTTTTGTCGCTGACATAACCGCAGCTGTTTCACATACAGCCGGCGCCCGCACTTCTGTACCCCAAAAATACTCCTCTTCGGCGGCTCAGAATCTTTATGCAGACTTTTCGGCAAACAGGACTTCTGCAGATGACTTTCCGTTTTCTGTGTGGGCAAAAATTGTACGCACAGTCCTTTCAGAAAACAGGGACGAACTAATGACGCCTTCACCGGCCGCCGGAACACTTGAACTGCGTACGGCAATAGCAGAACATCTGTGTGCATTCCGGGGCATGAATGTAGATCCCAGTTGTATTGTTGTGGGAGCGGGAACAGAATACCTTTACGGCCTTTTGATACAGCTTCTGGGCTTTGAAAAAAAATATGCTTTGGAAAACCCGGGCTATTCCAAAATACAGAAAATTTATTCAAGTTACGGTGTATGCTGCAAAACTCTGGACATGGACGAAAGCGGAATAAAAATAGACACGCTTAAAGAAACCGGAACAGAAGTTGTTCACGTGTCACCTTCACACCATTTTCCTTTGGGACTCGTGATGCCTGTTTCCAGAAGATACGAACTTCTTTCGTGGTCTTCACAGCAGAACGGCCGCTACATTGTAGAAGACGATTACGACGGCGAGTTCAGGTTTACGGGAAAGCCGTTGCCGACGTTAAAGAGCATAGACGCTTTGGGAAACGTAATTTACATGAATACATTTACAAAAACCCTGGCTTCTACAATCCGCATAAGTTACATGGTACTTCCGCCTCAGCTTATGGAAGAATTCAACAGAAGGCTGGGTTTTTATTCGTGCACGGTGCCGACTTTTGAACAGTATGCCCTTGCGCGTTTTATGAAAGGCGGTTTTTTTGAAAAGCACATAAACAGAATGAGAAAAGCCTACCGAACAAAGCGTGATTTATTGATAGAAGGGCTTGAAAAAAATTCTTTGCACGGCGGAATAAAAATTCTTGAAGAAAACGCCGGGCTTCATTTTCTTGTAAGATTTGACCTTATCTGTACCGATCAGGAATTCAGACAGAAACTTCTTGAACACGGAATAAAAATGGAACCGCTTTCTTCATATTATGAGAATCCTCCCGCAGCGGCAGAACATTATTTTGTAATAAGTTATTCGTCTGTCCCCTGCGAAAGAATTGCCGGTTGTGCTGAACTTATTGCAAAAACGTTTACTCAGTGCCGCCGGACTTGAGCGGTGTTATCGAAACAGAAAGATCTTTTCCTACAAGAATTGAATATTGTGCAGTTTCTTCGGGTTCGGAATCTTCCCACGGCCTTGCGTACGAGAAGGTAACCGTTGTTGAACCCTCTTTCTTTGGAACTATTGTAAAAGTGTAGTTTGAAGGGGCACCTGTTACGCCGTCCTTTCCTGTATATTCACTTTTTTCGTTAAGTTCAATGATTCCGGGTGAAGAAAATTCATAATTCCAAGTGTAGCCTGTACTTGGGTTTCCCTGAAGCTTAATTGTCATGTTTTCTTTTGCTGCGCAGGATGCAAGTATAAGACCGGCAAGTCCGAACATTCCTGCAGAAATAATGCCTTTATGTGATTGTTTTTTCATACTGATAATAAAACCTCCTGACTTTTGTAAAGTTACGTCGTTTGAAATGAATTTATCTTTGCAATGAACTGTTCCTGCGCGGGAAGCGTCTGTTTCAGAAGCTGAGTGGCGGCTGCAATGTCGTTTGCCCTTAAATAATCAGTGATTTTTGTGTAGGCCTCATACATGAATGTTACCGAAAGGTTTCCGGCCATTCCTTTGAGAGTGTGCGCATTTTCTGTTGCTGTTTTTATGTCGTTTTCTTCTATATATTTGAGAACTTCCAGATTTTGTACGCTTGCAGGCATTTTTTTAAGCATTTTTTCAAGAAAAGCGGTGTTTCCTATAAAGCGTTCGAGTGCATTGTCTGTATCTACACCCGAGTTTTTCATTTCTTCTATAAAGTCCATGTTTTTCTCCTTTTGACAGGCCGCAATGTCTCTTTGTAACTAAATAAATTATAAGGCGGTTTTTGGTTTTTCTCAATTATTTTTTTTCTTGTCTTAAAGTGCGTGTCTATTGGGTTTTCACGTGTTGATTGATGGCGAAAATTATATAAAAAAATTCCGCAGGAAACGTTTCCAGTAATTTTTTGCAGTTTTTGACGTATTTTTGATAAAAACATAATAAAATTCATTAAATTATATAAAAAAAAAGCTCTCAATATTATTTTTAGGATAAAAGTATATATTTTCTTGACAAATTATAATTGCAAATATAGGATAATATTATAACAGAAGTATCGCTTAACCTCCTTTGCGATATTTCGCCAGGTGGCAGTGCATTCATAGGATGTGTTTTACTGGCAGGCGGGGCGGGGATTTTCTCCGTTCCGCCAACTTTTTACGGGGAAACGATGAATATTTTTAGGAAAATTTACATACTGGTTCTTGCGGTTCTTGCAGGCATTTCTTTTGCGACGGCACAGAATGCTGTTCCGGGTACATTTGAAAATGCAGCTCCTGCAGGACTTGAGAAAATCCTTCAGGCAGACAAAAAAGTAAATCCTTCTGAAAATGAACTTGTTGTATATTATCTTCGAGATGATGCTTCTTACGAAAACTGGGCTTTGTGGATTTGGGCTATTCCGGGTGGAGACGGAAACTCTATGTGGAAATATTCACAGGACTGGAGCGTTACCGATGGCGTTGCATACATGCGCTTTGCACTTGACGGTTCTTCCAGCGGCGGAATAAAACCCGTTTCTTCTGACGGAACAGTAGGCCTTATTGTAAGACAGGACGGCGGCTGGACAAAAGACGGCAGTGATGACCGCATCTGGAATATAGAAAAATCAAATAAAGTTGCAATTATTTCGGGCGACCAGAATACCTATGCAGCAGAAGAGTATAAACCTTCTTTTGTGTCTGCAGAACTTCTTTCACAGGACAGTATAAGCCTTACGCTGTCAGGAAAATATGCGCTTTCTTTGGACGGATCTGATTTCGGTTTTACAGTAAAGAATAGGTCCGGCAAAGTTTACGATGTTCTTTCGGTAACAAATGCTGATTCTGCAGATAAAAATGACAATTTTACTTCACGCATTCTTATAAAGCTCAACGAAAAAGTTTCTGTAAGTGACAGCCTGGCTGTTTCAAACGCAGCATTCCGCGGAACAGTTGCAGTAGACAGCCGCAAGCTTTCTGTAAAACTCGCAGAGTCTATGATTCCGGGGACAGATGTTGAACTTGGAGCCTCTTATTCAAATGGAAAAGTGCGCTTTAATCTCTGGGCTCCGACATCTTCAAATGTACGCGTAAATATTTATAAAAAGGGTGATGCATCAAAGGCAGACTACACGGTTCCGATGACTTTTGATTCTTCTACCGGTGTCTGGACTGCGGAATTTTCCCGCGTAAACCCCGACGGAATGTTCTATGACTATACGCTTCAGAATTCAAAGGGTTTGGTAACAGTTCTTGACCCTTATGCAAAATCAATGGCGGCTTATAAAAATCTTGGCGGTTGTGGTCGTGCAGCAATTGTAGACTTGAACAGCCCCAAAGCTTTTCCCGAAGGCGGAATGGATGCTCCTTATTATAATCTTGCAAAAAGGGAGGATGCTGTAATTTACGAAGTTTCTGTACGTGATTTTACGATTGGAAACGATTCCAGTGTCAAAGCTGTTCCGGGAACATATAAAGCCTTTATAGAAAAAATTCCGTATCTTAAGGAACTTGGAATTACACATGTTCAGCTTCTGCCTGTTCTTAACTTCTATAATAATGACGAAACAGACAAATCTTATGATAACCGCGGCGTCGTAAACGGCAGCAACTACAACTGGGGTTATGATCCGCACAATTATTTTACTCCCGAAGGCTGGTATGCCTCTGACGCTTCTGATCCCTACGCAAGAGTAAGGGAACTGCGCGAACTTATTAACGAAATCCATAAAGCCGGAATGGGTGTTCTGCTTGATGTGGTTTACAATCACATGGGAAATGCTGCTCTTCTTGACGATATTGTTCCAGGTTATTATTTTAGAATGAACGAAAACGGCGGTTTCAGGAGCAATTCTGGCTGCGGAAACGATACCGCAACTGAACGCGCCATGATGAAACGCATTGTGACAGATTCAACGGAACACTGGGTAAAAAATTACCGTGCAGACGGATTCCGCTTTGATCTTATGGGACTTATGGAAGCTTCTTCTGTAGAAGATTCATATAAAGCATGCGCCGCAGTTAACCCGAGTGTTCTTTTTGAAGGCGAAGGCTGGAAGATGTACAACGGTGAGCGCGGTACAGTTGGAATGGACCAGAACTACATGAAAAAGACAGATAATGTTGCTGTCTTTAACGACGAGTTCCGTGATCTTGTAAAGGCAGGCGGCTTTAACGAAAGAGGACTTGGTTTTATTACCGGCAAAAGCGTGAATACCGCGCGGCTGTTCAGCAACATATGCGGTGTTCCGACTGCAAACTACAGGACAGACGACCCGGGCGACAACCTGCAGTATCTTGTGTGCCATGACGGACTTACTCTGCATGATGCTGTTGTAAACAATGTGCACCTTGCCGAACCGCAGAATACAGCCGAAGTGATAAGCAGAATAAAGCTTGGAAACGCGCTTGTTCTTACATCCCAGGGAATTGCCTTCCTTCATGCAGGACAGGAACGCGGCCGTACAAAACCGAATGTAAACAAAGCGCGTGCAGAAAGCATAAATAATTTTGTACGCAACAGTTATGATTCTTCTGACAACATAAATCAGATTGTCTGGACATTGGATGAACAGTACGAAAACCTTCTTGAGTATACTAAAGGCCTTGTTGCTTTAAGAAAAAACACAGAAGCGTTCAGACTGGGGGACGCAGACCTTGTACAGAAGTCGGTGAAGTTTATAAATACCGGTGATGAAGAAAGCCAGGTTCTTGCATATTCAGTTAAAGCAGACAAAAAAACTTACATTGTTGCATTCAACTGCAGTACAAAAAAAGTAACTGTCAAAACAAAGATGAATCTTAAAAATGCAGAAGTTCTTGCAGACGCAAATACAGCCGGAACAACTGCAATAAGCATACCTGAGGGAGTTGTTATAAAAGGAAAAAACGTAGTTCTGGAACCGCTTACGGCAACAGTTATCTGCGTTCAATAATACAGTAAGTTTTCCGGTAAAAACGCCGGCGAAATAGGAGGAAAAAATGAAAAAGACACTTTGTCTTATGGCTGCGGTCGCTCTTTGTGCAACAAGCGTATTCGCAAAAAAAGTAAACCTTACGGTTTGGGAATCTGACGGTCCTGAAAAGAGTTATATTCTTTGGGCAGCAAAGGAATACCAGAAACTCAACAAGAACGTTAAGATTAAGTATGAGCCTGTTGCTTCTACAGATGCACGCGCAAAAATTGAACTTGACGGACCTGCAGGAGTAGGAGCAGACATTTTCGTAGCTCCCCACGATCATATTGGTGCGCTTGTAAACGGAGGACACGTTCTTCCAATCGAAGATGCATCTTATATTGATTCATTTGTTGACGCAGCAAAGATGGGTGCTTCATACAAAGGCAGTGTATACGGACACCCGCTCGGAATCGAGACATACGGTCTTTTCTACAACAAGGATCTTATTCCTGAACCACCAAAGACTTGGGACGATGTAATCAAGTTTGCAAAGACATTCAATGACAAGTCACAGAACAAGTATGCTCTCGTTTGGGCAGTAGGCGACGGATACTACGGATATATGTTCATGTCATCTTTCGGAGCACAACTTTTCGGACCAAAAGGTGATGATCGTGCTCAGCACAACATCAACAGCCCCGAAGCTATACAGGGTCTCAAGTACTTCCAGAGCCTTCGCTCACAGATTCTTGACGTTCCTTCAGCAGATATGACAGGCGACTTCTGCAACTCTTCTTTCACAGAAGGAAAGGCTGCAATGATTATCACAGGTCCTTGGAAGACTACTGACTTTAAAAAGAGCGGAATCAACTTTGGAATCGCTCCTCTTCCTGAATTCCCCGGACAGGGAAAACCTGCAACTTCTTTCTCAGGTGTACGCCTTGCATTTGTCAGCGCATACTCAGAGAATCCTGAAGAAGCAGAGGACTTTGCAAAGTTCCTTACTTCACGCGTAAATCTTCTTCGCCGCTTTGAGTTTACAAAGCAGATTCCACCACGCAAGGACATCTCAACAGATGATCCTCTCAGCAACGGAATCCTTGAGCAGACAAAGTACGCTGTTCCGATGCCAACTATCCCACAGATGGGCACATACTGGTCAGCAATGAACAGTGCTTACGGCGGAATCTGGGACGGAGACGATGTAGTAACCGATCTTAACAGTGCTGCAAAGGCAATGGAATCGGCCCGCTAAGCGTTTTCAAAAATAATAACTGCGGAGAGAGAGTTTTTGTGCATTCTCTTTCCGCGGTTTTTTTTCGTAAAAATTAATTGCCACCATTGCAAAATAAAACAAGGAGTTTTTGATGAGGCAAAATGAAAACCCGTCAAAGGTTAACCAGGCTCTGCCACTTTATGCAACAATTGCTTCCTCTTGTTGCATGGGAATGGGCCACATTCTGTTCTTGAAGCAGTACTTCAGGGGCGCGCTGTATCTTATTTTTGAAATTCTTATGATATTGGGCTGCACTCCGGTATTTGATTTCGGTATTCCAAAGTCAATTTATGGTCTTATTACGCTCGGTTCCCCAAAACCGGCCGGAACACCGGTAAGGCTGCTTGACCATTCAATTTTTATGATGGTAGAGGGAATTCTGACCCTCATTATTATTGCGATTTTTATTGTCTTTTATATAAGCAATATCCGCTCTGCAAGAAAAGATGCAAAGCAGATTGTTGCAAACGGACGTTTTCCTACTCTGACAGAAACAAGAAACGAGCTTTCGCAGACTGCATTCCCAATTATCGGAGTAGCACCGTCTGTTCTTATGATTGCTATTTTTACGGTTATTCCGCTTGTTTTCTCTGCACTGGTTGCGTTTACAAACTATTCTTCACCGGATCATATTCCGCCGAAGAACCTGGTAGACTGGGTTGGTTTTGAAAACTTCAAGCACCTTTTCGTTGGTAAAGGAATAGGTGCCAGCGGAAGTAACTGGCCTAAAGCTTTTGCACGCGTTGCTGTCTGGACTGTAATCTGGGCGGTTTTTTCTACATTTACTTGCTTCTTTGTTGGTTTTTTCTTTGCAGTTGTTCTTCAGGACAAGCGCATCAAGATTCCAAAGTTCTACAGAACAATTTTTATTCTTCCTTATGCCATTCCGCAGATGCTTTCGCTCTTTATCTGGGCAAACCTTCTTAACGGAACATTCGGACCTGTTAACCGCACGCTCCAGTATTTCGGAATTATCCAGAAGGCTATTCCGTGGATGAGCGACCCGAACATGGCAAAGCTTACACTTATTCTTGTAAACATCTGGATCGGATTCCCGTATTCCATGATTCTGATTACAAGTACAATGACTTCAATCTCTTCTTCAATGTATGAAGCAGCACAGATTGACGGTGCAAACAAGTGGCAGCAGTTTAAGGATATTACGTTCCCGCTCGTTATGTACCAGCTCAAGCCTACACTTATTATGCAGTTTGCCGGTAACATAAATAACTTCGGTGCAGTTTTCTTCCTTACAGGAGGCGGACCTGCTCTTAACATCGGAAACACAAACGTAAGTATTTCTACGCAGGCTGGATCAACGGATCTTCTTATTTCGTGGATTTACAAACTTACAATGTATTCGAATGAATACAACACTGCTTCGGTTCTTTCAATTCTTGTATTTATTGTTCTTGTACCGTTTGCCCTGTACAACTTCACCCGTACCAAATCATTTAAGGATAGCGAAATATGAAACAGAACAGAACGAACAGCAACTCACCGGTTGTCTGGTTTTTGACAATCATTCTGATTGTTCAGGTTTTGATGATTTTGTATCCGATTGCCTTTACAATCAGTTCTTCTTTGACGGAATCGAACTCACTTGCTTCTACAAGCATTGTTCCGTTCCCGACACATCCGTCCCTTTACCAGTATCAGAGGCTTTTTACAGAGTCAAGCTATCTGCACTGGTACGGAAACACGCTTTTTGTTGCCTGTCTTAACACGATTATTACTGTAATTGTATGCAGTTTTACCGGTTATATTTTCAGCCGCTTTAAGTTCCCGTTCCGCAAGGGAATTATGGCTTCTATGGTTATTCTGCAGATGTTCCCGAGTTTTATCGGAATGGTTGCAACTTATGTAATTCTGTGGAAGCTTAATGCCCTTAACACGCTGTGGGGACTTGTGTTGGTTTATTCTGCCGGCAGCATTCCGTTCAACTCCTGGCTTATGAAAGGCTACTTTGATACTGTTCCGAAAGACATTGCCGAAGCAGCTTACATTGACGGTGCTACTCCGTTTACTGCTTTCATCAAGGTAATTGTTCCTTCTGCAAAGCCGCAGATTGTGTTCCTGGCGCTCACAAGCTTTACCGGACCGTGGATGGACTTTATCTTCCCGAAACTTGTTCTCAGAAGCGATGACAAAAAGACTCTTGCCGTAGGACTTTATGAAATGATCAGCGGACGTTCTGCCGACCGTTTCACAATGTTTGCAGCCGGTGCCCTTCTTGTTGCCATTCCGTTTACCATTCTTTTCTGCGCAGGACAGAAGACACTTCTTCAGTCTCTCGCTGGAACAGGTGGAAAAGAGTAATATAGTTTCCAACTTCCGCTGGTGGCGGAAGTTGGAAACGTTCAGAATTAACACTTCTGCTTTGCAGAATTGTTAATTCTGACAGGGCTCTGTTTTAAAAAGAGCGGACGGTCGAAATTGCAAGAAACCGAATATAATTCGCTTTCTTGCGGACTAAGTTTGAAACTGAGCTGACGATTGAAACTTATAATTTAAGTGAGGATTTATGAAAACATCTTCTTTCAAAAGGCGCCCGTATTTTGCTGCGAGCGCCGTTTTTTTTGCAGCAGTATTTGCCGGCCAGCTTTTGTCCTGCGCCGCAACATCACCGGCCGCCAAAACAGTTGATCCTGCAAAGGCAGTAACAGAACTTGCACCTGTAACAAGACTTGCAGCCAAACCTTCAGAAGGCGTTTACTACAGCTTGTTCGTTCGTTCTTTTGCAGATTCAAACGGTGACGGAATAGGTGATTTTAACGGAATAACCGCAAAACTTGACTACCTTAATGACGGAAATGATCTTACTACAAGCGATCTTGGCATTACAGGCATCTGGCTTCTGCCAATATTCCCGTCACCTTCCTACCACGGGTACGATGTAGATGACTATTACAACGTAAACCCCGACTACGGAACAATGGAAGATTTTGAAAACATGCTTGCTGAATGCAAAAAACGTGGAATCTCTGTAATTATTGACATGACATGCAACCATTCTTCCACTTACAACGACTGGTTCAAGGCTTCACGCGACCCCAATGATCCCCATCATGACTGGTACCGCTGGGCAAAAGAAGGCGATGCGCGCTACAATTTAAAGCAGCAGATGTGGGGACACGATCTTTGGAACGAAGATTTCAAGAACAAGGGCTATTATTATGCCGGACTTTTTGGAAAGCATATGCCCGAATTCAATCTTGACAACAAGGAACTTCGTGCTGAATTCAAAAAAGTAATGAAATTCTGGTTTGACAAGGGCGTTTCAGGATTCAGATACGATGCTGCGGGGCATGTTTATAACCGTGCTGAACTTGCTGCAGGTGAAGAGTCTGCGTCAAAAGCTGTAGCCTGGTGGAAAGAAATCATTGACTACAACAAAAGCGTTTACCCCGACCAGTATTCTCTGGGCGAAGTATGGGAAAACAATTCCGTCCGCGCGCAGTATGTTGCAGGACTGGGATCATGCTTCCATTTTGACATCGGTGACAAGTACATTGCTGACGAACTCAAATACAATGATGCAGGAAAAAACACCTATGCAAATATGCTTGAGTCCGACCTTGAGCGCTATGCACGCTCAAATCCTGACTACATAGATGCACCGTTCCTTTCCAATCACGACCAGCCCAGAGTTGGCGGAGTGCTGAGGGGAGACACTGCAAAATTAAAGACAGCCGCTGCAATGTATCTTTTGTCTGAAGGAGTCCCGTTCATTTACTATGGCGAGGAACTCGGAATGAAGAGCGGAACAAAAGACGAAACAAAGCGCACACCCATGCTCTGGAACACAAGTAATTCTGCAGGCAAACCAAAAGACAAAATGCAGACAACTTGGGCAGCCGCAAGTGACTGTATTTACAACAAAAAGACACTTTCTGTTGCAGAACAGGAAAAAGACCCGTCATCACTTCTTGAATATTACAAACGCCTGATCCGTGTAAAGACAGCACATCCGGCTTTGTTCAAGGGAAGACTTCACGCTGTAGATACAGGAGCGGCTGGAATTTCATCATGGGCAATGGTATGCGACACTGAGCGTGCCTTTGTAATGCACAATCTTTCAAAAGAAGCGGTAACATTCAGCGTACCTGCAGACTATGCAGATCTTGCAGCCGTTTTTGTTTCAGGAACAGACGTTGCAGTTAACGGCAGCCAGATAACAATTCCTTCTCTCGGAACAGTTGTTCTGGCCGGAAACTGATTTTTGCAGACCGATTAAATTTTTTGTATATGCAGTGCGCAGCTTCTGAAGTCGCCCCACATGCGCTCAATGCGCAGTCCGCAGTTTCTTAAAGTTGAGCCTGCATAGTTTTTCAAAGAGCGGCTTGTTCCGTCGTCGCAGTACATGCACACGGAATAAGCCGCTTTTTCGTCAAGGCCGCGTATCTTAACGAACCTTGAATGAAAATTGGGTCTGTTCAAAACCTGTACGCAGACCGCGAAAGCCTGTGAGCAGTCCTTTGACGCAACTTCCCAAACATCCCAATCACTTTCCGATGTCGAACTTATCCTGTAGTAGTCGCCTTCCAAGGTCAGAAAGCTGGCGGTTCCGTGGCTGTTTGAGGCCGGCCGCCCTTATGTGAGATTTGCGTTAAAAAAACTTTGCTTTTTTTAACATTCCATATTATAATTATATAAAAGGGCGGCAGTTTGCCGTATATATCAAAATAATAACAGGAGAAATAGTATGAATAAGTCAATATCTGCACAGGGATTTACATTAAAAAAGGATCAGTCTGATCTTATCAATCAGAAACTTCAGCGCATTGCCTATGCCGAAAGCCATATTGTTGATTTAATCATTCATGTTAAGGAAGATAAAAAATTCTATTTTGATGCAACGGTTAATTTCCGCTGGGGTGCAAATGCTCATGTAGCAAGCGATGATTTTGATTTTGCAGCCGGAGTAAACAAACTCATGGATGTTCTTGACGTAAAGGTTAAGAAAGAAAAGGACAAGGTTCAGGAAAAGAAATAAATTGAATTAAAAAAAGTCTTTTTTTGTGTAGACTTTTTCACGACGCCCTCTGAAAACGGTTGAATCTGTGAGTACTGGGGGCGTCTTTATTTTAAATGCGCTTTTCTGCCCGTTTATCTTGTGTAGGAAGATTCTATTGAAAGATTTGCGCGGTATTTTGCAACTGTGCGCCGGGCTATTTTTATTCCCCTTTTTTCGAGCTCATCTGCAATTTTCTGGTCACTGAGCGGTTTTGTGTTGCCTGCGTTTTGGGCGAGTATTTTCTTTATTTCATGCAGAATATTGTCCCGGCTTAAGTCGGCTTTGTCTGCGACCTGGTTTGTAAAGAAATATTTTATGTCAAAAAGTCCCCATTCGCACTGCAGGAACTTGCTGTTTGCCATGCGCGAGACTGTTGTTTCGTGAACGCCGAGTTCGGCAGCTACATCGGACTGCCTGAGCGGTGAAAGATGTCCGGGACCTTTTTCAAAAAATTCGTGCTGTTTTTTTACGATAATACAGCAGGCCCTGTGTATTGTTGACTCGCGGTATTTTATACTTTCTATAAAATCACGTGCCTGCTTTAAGTTTTCCTGAATCTTTTCCGAGCCGGGCGTTTCTTTCGATGCCAACTTCTGCAGTTCAGGATTGACGGTTACAAGAGGAACATTGTCCTGTGAAAGCCGCACCAGCCAGGCGCGTTTCCCGTAAGTAACAATGCCTTTGTCAAAGTTGTCTGCATCAAAACTCTGTGCAAGCGGTTCTATAAAAATGTCCGGTGCTATGTAGTGCGTGCCCGAACTTCCGAAATTTCTTGCAGGAAAAGGATCCAGCGTGCGTATAAACTTAAGAGCTTCTTCTGCTTCCTGTTCTGTTCCGGTTACGGAAGCATATTTCTGGTCAGCGCTGTCGGCAATCATCTGTGCGCGTTCTTTCTGGAACTGCTTTATTTTTTTTGCTATTCTGTCTATTTTTGGCGGATCAAGAAAGTCAAAGTGCCCGTCCAGAATAAAAAGCGCACTCTGCGGTGCATCTTCCCTTAACCGCGCCTGGGCAAAAAGACTTTCTTCTGTTCCCGAAGTGCATGTGCCCACCGGATCCAACTGTTGTATCAAAAGAATTGTTTCTTTAAGAAGAGCCGGCGTTTGTGAAGGATCGTTTTTGTCAAGAAGTGACTCTGGGGCAAGAATATGAAAGCCCTTGTCGTTAAGGTTGTAGATGAGCCGCTCACCGATTTTTCTCTGTGCATTACTCATCCTCTGGCTGCGGAACTGTGAAAGAAGGTGATCCTGGAGCGACATTCTTTCATCGGCCTTTGCCTCAAGTGCTGCCTGAAAGTTTTCTGACGCAAGTTCTGCTGCGGCTCCTGTTGAAGAGGTAACCCTTGTGTAGTCAGAAGGACCGCGCGTATGCCCCACAGTAACTGCCGGATTTTTTTCGGCCTCGTCGTATACGGCTTTGCAAAGATCCATATTTCCCATGGCAAGAAGTTCAAGGGACTGAATCTGCTTTTGGCTCATAATCTGAACCTGAGTCTGTTTTTGCTGCTGTTTTAGCTCGAGGCCTGTCATACAGATACTATAGCACAAAAAACGCATTGGCGGTATACTGGAAGCCATGAAAAACTTTGAAGAATTCGGTCTTGAAATTCCCGAAATACTTTTACCAAAAGACAAAAACCTGGAAAAATGGAGCGTGATTGCCTGTGATCAGTACACACAGGACGTTGACTACTGGAAGCGTGCCGCAGAAATAGTGGGTAGTGCTCCATCGACCCTGAATATTATTCTTCCCGAAGTTTACCTTTCTTCCCCTGACAGAAAAGAAAGAATAGAAAAAATACGTTCAACAATGCGCAGTTACCTGAATGACGGCACATTTGATCCGCCCAAAAAAGGCTTTGTTTATGTTGAACGCAAGACCGGCTACGGCAGAATACGCCATGGACTTGTTGCAGCCGTAGATCTTGATGCCTATGAGTGGAAGCCCATGAGCAGTGCCCTTGTACGCGCAACAGAAGCCACAATAGTTGACCGTATTCCGCCTCGCAAAGAAATAAGACGAGATGCTCCTGTAGAGAGCCCCCATATAATGCTTCTTGTAAACGACCCGGAACACAAACTTGTAGAAGCTGCCGGTGACTATGCAAAAAAGAATATGCCTGTTTACGATGGAGACCTTATGCAGAATGCAGGTCACATAACAGGATGGATGGTTTCTTCGGAAAGTGAAATAAACAGAATATATGAAGCTCTTGATTATCTGAAGAAAGCAGG